>Ga0209396_1005873_pt1 | contig 11472 bp, 8 predicted proteins | sample GOMGulsemesocosm_6_FD_184638 | JGI IMG/M metagenome (GOLD analysis project Ga0209396, IMG submission 184638) | Methane-oxidizing microbial communities from mesocosms in the Gulf of Mexico - GOM8C Gulf of Mexico (SPAdes) (version 2) | ecosystem: Environmental > Aquatic > Marine > Cold seeps... | reverse complement strand
ACTGAACGGCAATCATAGCATTTTCATTTCGGGGAAGATGCTTTTCTAGGCAAAAAAATACCCACCGTATTTACGCCTATTTATAAATAGGCACACGGTAGGTATATTATTTAGCTTAAATGATTAGGCAAATTGACGTTGTTCGCCTTCGCCATCAATATTGTCTTCACAACGAGCACACAATGTTGGATGAACTTCAGACTGACCAACAGTGTCGTTATGGTGCCAGCAACGCTCGCACTTCTCAGTTTCACTCTTAGCAACGCTGATCCATAAACCATCGATAGCGCTTGCTTCAACATCAGCGGGCGCTTCAGTTACAGCCACAACGTTAGTATTTGACGTTAGTAATAGGAAACGTAATTCATTACCTAACTTACCAAGGTCAGCTGCAAGTTCAGCATTTGCATATAGCGTTACATCAGCTTGCAGAGAACCACCAACAACCGCGTTGTTACGTGCAAGTTCAACGGTCTTGTTCACTTCACTACGCACAGCTTGTAGCTTGCTCCAATAAGCGTTGTTTAGCTCAGCATCATCAGCAAGCGGTGTTAGACCTGTGTACCATTCTTCAGTAAATACATACTCAGAACGTTCACCTGGCATTGCGTTCCAGATTTCAAACGATGTAAAGCTTAAGATAGGTGCAGTCCAACGAACCATAGCTTCTAAGATATGGAACATCGCAGTTTGACAGCTACGACGAGCAATACCGTCTGATTTAGCTGTGTACTGACGATCTTTAATGATATCTAAGTAGAAGCTACCTAATTCAATTGAACAGAATGTCATTAGCTTTTGCGTTACATTCTGCATTTGGTAGTTTTCATAATCAGCTAGGATTTCAGTTTGTAGTGCGTGTGCACGACCAACAGCCCATTGATCTAATGCCACCATGTCTTCTGCTGCAACCATATCTGTTTCAGGGTTGAAACCTTCAAGATTAGACAGTAGGAAACGGGCAGTATTACGGATACGACGGTAAGCGTCAGCACTGCGATCTAAGATCTCGTCAGATACTGTCATTTCACCTGTGTAATCTGTACTTGCAACCCACCAGCGTAATACATCACCGCCAAGACGGTTCATTACGTCTTGTGGTGCCATTACGTTACCGATAGATTTAGACATCTTACGGCCTTTGGCATCAACAACAAAACCATGGGTTAACACGTCTTTGTAAGGTGCTTTACCGTGAATAGCAGTTGAAATCATTAATGATGATTGGAACCAACCACGGTGTTGATCTGAACCTTCAAGGTAAAGATCGATATCAGCGCCGTCGTATTCTTTACGAGCATCAACAACAGAGAAGTGTGTTGAACCCGAATCGAACCATACGTCTAATGTATCAGGTGCTTTCGTGTAGTTAACTGCATCGTCACCCAATAAATCAGCAGAATCGAGATCCCACCAAGCTTGAATGCCTTTTTGCTCAACTAAGTTAGCAATATCTTGCATTAACTCAGCAGAACGAGGATGCGGTTCTTGGGTTTCGTTGTGCACGAATAAAGAAATTGGCACGCCCCACGTACGCTGACGAGAAATACACCAGTCAGGACGATTCGTTACCATGCTCTCGATACGCTCTTGACCCCATGAAGGAACCCATTGCACATCTTGAATTTCTTTCATTGCCGCATTACGTAAACCATTTTGTTCCATACTGATAAACCATTGTGGTGTCGCACGGAAAATGATTGGCGTTTTGTGGCGCCAGCAATGTGGGTAGCTGTGTTTCAGCACCTGGTGGTTTAGTAACGCACCTTTTTCAGTTAGCACTTCAAGTACGCTATCGTTGGCTTTAAATACATGCTGGCCAGCAAATAAAGGCGTATCTTCAAGATAAACACCGTTGTTGCCAACAGGGTTTGCAATTTCTAGATTATAACGTAGACCAGCCACGTAATCTTCTTGACCGTGACCCGGTGCAGTATGCACAACACCTGTACCCGCTTCAGTCGTGACGTGATCAGCTAAGATAGCTGGTACATCGAAATCGTAGAATGGGTGGTTAAAGCGTAAGTTTTCTAGTGCAGCACCAGTACAAGTACCGAGTATCGTGAAGCTTTCTGGTGCAAATGCAGCCATGCAAGCTTCAACTAAGTCTGTTGCTAGAATTAACTGTTGTGAACCCGTTTCAGTTACCATGTTAACTAATGAGTATTCTACTCTTTCAGCTAGTGCAACCGCGCGGTTAGCAGGTAATGTCCAAGGTGTAGTAGTCCAGATAACAGTTGACACTAAACCTTCAACATCGCTACCGAATACCGCTTTCACAGCCGCTTGATCTTGTGCAGTAAAACGCACGTAGATAGCAGGTGATTTCTTATCTTCGTATTCTACTTCTGCTTCAGCAAGTGCAGAACCACAGTCTGTACACCAATGAACAGGTTTAGAACCTTTTTGTAAGTGACCGTTTTCAACGATTTTACCTAAAGCGCGGATAATGTTTGCTTCAGTGCTGAAATCCATCGTTAAGTACGGATTCTGCCAATCGCCTAATACACCTAAACGGATGAAGTCTTTACGCTGACCGTCAACCTGTTTTGTCGCGTATTTACGACATTCTTCGCGGAACTGCGCAGCCGTTACTTTACGACCCGGTTTGCCCACTTTCTTTTCTACCATTAATTCAATCGGTAGACCGTGACAATCCCAACCAGGAATGTAAGGTGCATCGAATCCAGACAAGCCTTTGGCTTTAATAATAACGTCTTTTAGGATCTTGTTAACTGAGTGACCAATGTGAATGTTACCATTCGCATAAGGAGGACCATCGTGCAAAATAAAGGTTTTTTTACCTTTTTTAGCAGCACGGATTTTTCCGTATAAATCATCAGTCGTCCACTGCTTTAACATATTTGGTTCGCGGTTCGCTAAATTAGCGCGCATTGCGAAGCCAGTTTTTGGCAGGTTCAGCGTTTTTTTATATTCGCTCATGTATCCTAATTCCGTTATTGTCTTATACTTATTACGTAATGTAATGGGTATGATTTAAAATTAAACTGACAGGCCAAAATAATTCTTGGCTGCAATGACATCTCTTTCTATTTGCTGACGAAGTACATCGAAAGATGCAAATTTTTCTTCACCGCGTAATTTTATTTTCAGTACAACCTCTAACTGTTTACCGTAAAGATCGCCATCAAAATCAAATAAATTTACTTCCAGCTGTGTACGTACGCCACCCACTGTAGGCCGCTTACCAATATTGGCAACGCCCTTGATAGCATCATCACTGATACCTAACACTTCAACTACGTAAACGCCATTAATAGGGTCTACGCAGCGTTTTAACGGTATATTCGCGGTCGGGAAACCGATAGTTCGGCCCAATTTAGCGCCATGCGAAACCTTACCGAAAATACTAAATGGTCGACCTAATAGTTTTTCAGCTAAAGCCAGATCATCCAAAGATAAAGCATTGCGGATCATGGTACTGCTTACGCGTTCTTTATCAACGCTAAAAGTACTCATGCTCACGACTTCAAAGCCAAATTTAGCACCCGCAGCTTGCAACATAGCAAAGTTACCTTGGCGTTTATGGCCGAAACAAAAATCATCGCCAACAACCAAATACTTAACGCCCAGTTTGTTAACTAATAACAGTTCGATAAACTCATCTGCAGACAACGCTGCAAATTTTCGGTTGAAATGAACACATAATAATTGATCTATATTTTCGTTTTTTAGCGCAGCATATTTATCACGTAAACGCGTTAAACGAGCTGGCGCCTTGTCCCCAATCATCATCTCTAGTGGTTGTGGCTCAAATGTCATCACAGTGGAAGGCAGTTGCAATTCTGAGGATTTTTTACGTAATTGCTGCAATACCGATTGGTGGCCAAGATGAACGCCATCAAAGTTACCGATAGTTAAAATGCACCCTTGATGTTTAGGCTTCAGATTGTGAATGCCTCGAATCAACTCCATAATTATGCCAACTATTCCACTAAAACGACAAATTATATCTTAGTCGGAGCAAGGGGTCAGTAACAATTTACCCTTGCTCTACAATTTACGTTATTGACTATAAAAAACGGTCTACTCCGCTTTAAAATGGCGCGGTCGTAAACCAGTTATAAAGAGGCAGCTAAAGTAACTAGTGACAGCTAAGAAAATTAATCCGAATAGACACAAAGCACTGTCCAATAACCCCCATTCGAGCCATTGCGACATAGCCGGGTTCGCGTAAATAATAATACTCGCCATCGCTAAGGCACTAACCAGTAAACGTACAATAATACTAAAAGTATCTTTTTTTATTTTATAAACATCACGTTTATGCAATCCCCAGTACAACAAACCAGCGTTCAACGTCGCAGAAGCGGCGGTGGCCATAGCCAAACCAACATAACCAAATGGAATAGCGAGCACAACGTTAAAGCCCATATTGCTGACCATAGCGATAATGCCAAACTTAACCGGTGTCTTAGTATCTTGGCGCGCATAGTAGCCCGGTGCTAATACCTTAATTAGCATAAAACTCAATAACCCCGAGCCATACGCCATCAAACTCATGGAAGCCATAGAGACATCTTCAGCGCTAAACTCACCGCGCATGAACAGTACTTTTAACATAGGACTAGCCAACACGATCATGCCAAGCATCGCCGGAAAGCCTAATAACAGCACAATTTTAACCCCCCAATCCATGGTTTGTTGAAACTCTTGTGCTGAGCTAGCAGCGTGCTTTTTCGATAAGGCAGGCAAAATGACCGTCGCAATGGCAATGCCAAATAATCCCAAAGGAAACTCTAATAAGCGATCCGAGTAATATAACCAACTAATTGAGCCCGTCATCAAAAAGCTAGCAATAAAGGTATCAAACAATAAGTTAATCTGACTTACCGATACACCAAACATGGCTGGCAGCATTAATTTACGAATTTTAATCACGCCTTCGTCATGCCAACCCCATTTCGGTTTTACGAGCATATTTTCTTTCGCAAGAAAGGGGATTTGAAATAGAAACTGGATCAGGCCACCAATGAAAACACCGAGCGCCAAGCCAATTTCAGGCTGGTCAAGGTTTGGGGCGATGAATAATGCCGCGCCAATAATGGCAATATTAAGAAAAACGGGGGTAAAAGCAGCAACAGCAAATTTGCCGAGAGTATTTAAAATGGCCCCTGATAAAGCCGTAAATGTAATAAACCATAAATAAGGAAAAGTAATTTTGAGCATAAAAGCAGCAAGTTCGAACTTATGCGCATCAGGTCCATCATTTAGCCAGTCAACAAACCAACCAGCACCGAACAAAATTGTTATAACAGGAGAGCCAATAACCCCCACTAAGGTCACGACTGTCACTAGCACACCCAAGGTACCCGAGACCGAAGCGATGAGTTTTCTCACCTTATCAGGGTCGCCATCATGTTGATATTCAGACAGAACAGGCACAAAGGCTTGAGCAAATGCGCCTTCGGCAAACAAGCGGCGTAAAAAATTAGGAATTTTATTAGCAAAGAAAAATACGTCTGCAGCGGCGCCCGCGCCCATTAGATTTGCCACAATAACATCGCGCACTAAGCCTAAAATACGCGATACCATGGTCATCGAACTGACGATCAATCCGGATTTTATTAATTTATTGCTCAAGAAATACCTTTTAATGTCACGAAACCTTGTTACATGCCATGGTTTGCTGCTAAAATATGTCGCACATCTTAACTGTCATCGCAGTTAGTTGCCAATATTTTGCCTGTTTATTACACAAAAATATTGACAAATATCGTTAGGCAGGGCATATTCCTCGCCTTTATAAAATTAACGTCTTTAGACATTTAGGAGTAGGACCTTGGCTAATATCAAGTCTGCTAAGAAACGCGCAATCCAATCTGAAAAACGCCGTCAACATAACGCTTCACGTCGTTCTATGATGCGTACACTAACAAAGAAAGTTATCGTAGCTATCGCTTCAGGTAACAAAGAAGAAGCTACTGCAGCATTCGTTGCTGCACAACCGATTCTAGATCGTATGGCTGCTAAAGGCCTGATCCACGCAAACAAAGCTGCTCGCGTTAAGAGCCGTCTTTCTGCAAAGATCAAAGCTCTTTAATTAAAGCTTTATACGATAATAAAAAAACCAGCTTTAAGCTGGTTTTTTTATATCTAATATTTAGCCGCTAAATATTTAACTGTTAAATAGTTTCTACATTATCAATTTAAATCATTCACTATCTTAATCTTTTTCTTCGTTGGATTTTTTATTACCACGCTTTCTACTGCGCTGCCTTTGTATTCTTCATCCACTTTTGTCGCTCTGGCTAATAAAATATAGCCCAGCACAGCGGCGAGTGTTGAACCGAGTAAGATCCCTAAGCGTGCCAAATCGGCCATCGAGTCATCAGTAAATGCCAATGACGTAATAAACATCGACATGGTAAAACCAATACCACACAACACTGAAACCGCAAAAATATGCCTAAACGTAATACCATCAGGCAAACGCGCTATTTTATATTTCACCGCTAACCAACTAATAGAGAAGATACCCAGAGGTTTCCCAATAAACAAACCCAATGCAACACCTAAAGGCAAAGCCGACGCTATATCACTCCAAGCAATATTAGTTAATGACACGCCAGCGTTAGCAAATGCAAATAACGGCAAGATCCAATACTTGCTCCAAGGGTGCAACCAACGCGCCAATGTTTTCGCTGGTGAACGTGGGTTCTCCACATCATCTTTATCATCTTCTCGATATAAAGGGATCGCAAAACCAATAATCACACCTGCCAATGTGGCATGTACGCCCGATTTTAAAACCGCAACCCACAGCAATGCACCAACAATCAAATAAGGCGTCAAACTCATGACTTTATAACGACTCAACAACCACAACATTACGATGCAAACCGCCGCAACACTCAGTGATAAAACAGACAAACCAGTGGTATAAAACAACGCGATGATAATAATAACGCCAAGATCATCCATGATCGCCAATGCTAATAAAAATATTTTTAGATTAAGTGGAACTCGATTGCCCAGTAGTGACAACACACCCAGTGCAAAAGCAATATCAGTGGCAGCCGGAATAGCCCAACCACTCAATGCTTCAGGGCTACTACCATTAAATGCCAGATAAACCAATGCGGGCGCTAACATACCGCCCACAGCAGCAATAATTGGAAATAACGACTTCTCCCTTGTCGCCAAAGCACCTTCGACCAACTCTTCCTTTACTTCTAAGCCAATAAGCAAAAAGAAAACTGCCATTAAACCATCATTGATCCAGTGACTTAATGACTTATTAATATCAATATCAGCAACACGAACCTGTATTTCAGTGTGGAGAAAACCAAGATATATTTCAGAAAAAGAGGAATTTGCCACTATCATAGCTAAAATTGCAGCAATGATAAGTAATACCCCACCTGAAGATTCGGAATGAAAAAACCGTATTAGAATTCTTTTCACATTCACCTTCCTATGCAAATAAATGAAATAACCAACAGCCCAAGTATAGAAAGTTCACGAAAATATGATTTTTTATTTAATAATTGAGCCACATTAATAACAAAATAAAATAAATAATTTGCGATGGACATAAACCACACCTCACACTACTTACATACCAGCAATGACAATTACTTGAAACTAGTTATTCAAAAAATATAATATTAATAGGGAGAAATATACTAGATACACACATAATTGCCTGAGTAAGTCATAAAAATAACTTATTTCTAATCCACACCATAAATTTTCTAATCATTGGGACAGATAACGCCCTCTGTGAATACCCAGTATTGACTAGGTCTTGATGGATTATTAGCCCTCGACTTAAACGAGTTAGCTAAATAAGGACAAGAAACCCTTCCATGCAGCATAAATATGAACTTAGCACTTTATGCAGGGTTAATTTTATGTAAAAATCGCCTACCAAATTTAGCTGAATTAATAAGGGTTAGAGCAGATGAAGCAGTATCTCGATTTATGTCAAAGAATTGTAGACCAAGGTGTTTGGATCGAAAACGAACGCACTGGCAAACGCTGTCTTACTGTTATCAACGCCGATCTAACCTATGATGTTGCAGCCAATGAATTCCCTCTTGTAACCACCCGTAAAAGTTTCTGGAAATCAGCAATTGCTGAAGTTTTGGGTTATTTACGTGGTTATAATAATGCCGCTGACTTTCGCGCTCTTGGCACTAAAACTTGGGACGCTAACGCGAATGACAATGCGACTTGGCTAGCCAGTACACACCGTAAAGGTGAAGATGATATGGGTTACGTTTATGGTGCGGTCGCGCGTAACTGGATTAAACCTCAGGGTGGCAGCATCGACTTATTACGTCAAATTGTAGATAATCTGACTAAAGGTATCGATAACCGCGGTGAGATCCTCACCTTCTTTAATCCTGGCGCTTTTGAACTTGGTTGCTTACGCCCTTGCATGTATAGCCATCATTTTTCGCTGCTTGGTGATACTTTATATCTCAATAGTACCCAACGCTCATGCGATGTCCCGCTAGGTTTGAATTTTAATATGGTGCAAGTGCATGTATTGCTAGCAATCATGGCTCAGATCACCGGTAAGAAGCCTGGTCAAGCTTATCATAAGATAGTGAACGCCCACATTTATGAAGATCAACTGGACCTAATGCGTGATGTACAGCTAAAACGCGAGCCACTGACATTACCCAAATTATGCATAAATCCGAAAATCAAAACCCTTGAAGACATAGAAACTTGGGTAACCTTAGCTGATTTTGATGTAATAGATTACCAACATTATGACGCGATTAAATATCCATTTTCTGTTTAATAAACCCCATTTTGCAAGTTGCTAACACATGAGGTCTTTTATGACTTCATTGAGAATCCTAAGCACAAAGCACAACAATTGCCTTCCAAACGAGCATATTTGGACAACTTAGGTATACTATTCCGATGAAAATTCCAAAACGCATACAACCACTGATTGACGCAGGTCTTGTCGATGACGTGATAGGTCAACTAATGAGTGGCAAAGAAGCCTCTGTTTATACTGTTCGCTGTGGTGAAAATATTCGCTGTGCTAAAGTTTATAAAGAGGTAATCCAACGCAGCTTCAAAAAAGCAGCACAATATCAAGAAGGCCGAAAAAGCAAAAATAGTCGCCGCAGCAGAGCCATGGAAAAAGGCTCTAAATACGGTCGAGCTCAGCAAGAAGAAGCATGGCAGAATGCCGAAGTCGATGCGTTATATAAATGTGCAGCAGCTGACGTGCGAGTCCCTCACCCTTATGGCTGTTTCGATGGCGTATTGCTGATGGACCTAGTCACTGATGAAGACGGCGATGTTGCTCCACGCCTTAACGATATATCTCTGTCTGAACAACAAGCGATGACAGATCACAGCCAAATGATGGTGTATATAACTAAAATGTTATGCGCTGGTATCGTCCACGGTGATTTATCTGAATTTAATGTTTTAGTGGATGGCAATGGTCCAGTCATTATCGACATGCCTCAGGCTGTAGATGCATCGGCGAATAATAACGCTGAAGCCATGTTTGCGCGCGATGTAAATAACATGACTAACTATTATTCACAATTCGCCCCTCAATTGGCCACAACCAAATATGCGAAAGAAATGTGGGCTTTATATGAGAAAGGCGAATTAACGCCAGAAACAGAGCTCACAGGCTTATTTACAGAAGATACTAGCACTACTGACGTTGGTAGCATTCTTGATGAAATCGATGCCGCATTTGAAGAAGAGCAAGAACGTTTAGAAAGAATTAGCGATGCAGAGTCTATCGACTAATTCAACCAAATGATTCAATCGTCAACATAATTATATATAGCGTATGCCAAAACCAAAAAAAGCCAATCATTTGATTTAATGCCGCTCGGTTAAGCAATTTTAGGCTTGTATCGTAGCGGATATCTTGACGGGATATAAAGCACTGAACGTGAAAACGTTCGGTGTTTTCTTTTTTTAGGCAGAATAAAATGTTTCACATCTTCACGCATAAGTTGTAATTTTTTCGGGAGCGTACCATCACCTGAAAGTGCATACCCTCGGATTTGCATATCGATTATACAGATTGCTGATGTAAAGCTGACTCTATTTGGTTCTACGTTTGCCTCCTTCGCTATATTTACCATCTCAAGTCGGACCAAGTTATAGCCTAATAATATACCCCATAACTCTTGTCTTACACCTTCAGGAAAACGGCTTCGTAAGGTTATTTCACCATTAAGTTGACTATTTTTCATCTCTCCAAAGCTTTGCTCTATTTCCCAACGTTCCCAATAAACTGATAGTAATGCTTCCATTGAGTATATTTTAGGATCGATAAGTGAAGTAATAAATCCTTTAATTTCCCCTTGAGGTTGTTGATAACAAATCATTCTCGCACGCCAGGTTGTTGGCAATGTTGGATTTTTAGCTTGTGCCTGTGGAGATATAGGCATTTCAATGAGTAAGTCATTATCGGAAAATCGCTCGATAACTTCATATCTCATGTGCTTTTTGACAGGCGTTAACCAATGGGCATTAAGACCAAATTGTTGCCAATTAAGCATTAAGTCAGCTGAAAAATAACAACGATCAAATAATGTGAGTGAGTCTTTGGGTATATCACCAAATAAGCGTTTGGCTAATGTTATTTCACCCACATCACAGCTATCAAATGCGGCTCCGAGCAGCATTCTCGTTTGTGTTGAATGCAAAGACACCATTCGTAACTGAGGGTGAACGGGATGTGTTTTTGATATAAAACCAAATTCAGCTCTATTTTCAGGGGTATCCTGTGACCTAAAAATTGTGCCGTCAACAGCGAGTAGATTGAGCCCTAATGCATGTTGCTTAGGCATAATAGTTTTATCCCAAGCTGCACATGTTGTGCTAAAAAGGTAACTCATCGGCGATTCACCTAAGCGTTTGCGGCAATCAGTTAATACGCTTGGTGCGACGTGAGAGTATATTTCATCTGGGTTTGTTTGCAGGGCGATATCCAAAGAGCCACAAACCTCTTTGATTGAGTGATTACGCATTAGCCCCATCATGATGATAAGCCACACGGCTTGTTCTGCAGGTAACCGACGTCGTCTGATACTGGCTTTGTGAGTGGTAAAAAGTGCTTCTTCAATCCACTTAGCATCGATAGCAGTCAATACGTTTTCATATGAATCTTTATTTTCAAATGATTCGTAAACTAATTCCATCTCTTGATTAAACAAAAAAATCCCCAATCTCGTCATTAAGATTGAGGATTATGATCTATCTGCAAGATCGTTCAAGTTTTCTTAAACGATCGGCATTATGCTCAATTTCTTGGGCCTTTAAACGGCAAATAGCTCTGGCGATAGTGTCATGCTTGGGGATCCCCGCTTCAAATGGGTGGTATTTTCTTAACCAATCCAGCTTTAAGTGTCCAAAATCTTCAATATCCTCCCAGCCTTCAGCACCGGACATCACGGCACTGATAGCAAGTAAAAGGATGTCGAGTAAGTCATGTTTTTTGCAACG
>Ga0209396_1005870_pt1 | contig 11478 bp, 7 predicted proteins | sample GOMGulsemesocosm_6_FD_184638 | JGI IMG/M metagenome (GOLD analysis project Ga0209396, IMG submission 184638) | Methane-oxidizing microbial communities from mesocosms in the Gulf of Mexico - GOM8C Gulf of Mexico (SPAdes) (version 2) | ecosystem: Environmental > Aquatic > Marine > Cold seeps... | reverse complement strand
GACCAATGGTTTAAACATTGCCCAAAACTTATTGCATTCAGATGATTTTGAAATACTAGTAACAGGTGGAACCCTACGTAAGAAATCTATGTCATTTTATGGTTCCCAAGCCGAAGAAAGTATAAAGCGCTACTACTTCGACAAAGTCATTTTGGGTGCAGATGGAATCGACTTTCATGCAGGACTCACAACCCATTTTGAATATGAGGCTATCTTGAATCGTGTTATGTGCGAAGTAGCAAAAGAGGTCATCGTGGTAACTGACTCATCAAAATTCAACCGTTCTGGTGTTCATAAAATTTGTGAATTCCGTCAAATCAATACCCTAATTACCGATCAAAACATTCCCGATAACTTTGCCCAGAGCATAGAAAAAGCTGGCGTAAAACTTATTATTTCCCAATAACGTATTAAGAGTTAATATTATAAAAATGAATATATTTCAAGACATTATAAAAACAAATAGACAAGGTGCTCCTATTGGCATCTATGCAATTTGTTCTGCTCACTCACTAGTCATTGAATCAGCAATGGAACAAGCTAAAGCAGATAAAACACCAGTACTAATTGAAGCAACTGCCAACCAAGTAAATCAATTTGGCGGTTACACCAACATGACACCAAAAGACTTTTATCAATACGTGATCGAAATTGCTGCTTCAGTAGATTTTCCTGTTAAACAAATTATTCTTGGGGGTGACCATTTAGGTCCTGTTTGTTGGAAAAATGAAAATGCTGATAGTGCAATGTCAAAAGCAGCAGAATTAATTCGTCAATTTGTTCTTGCTGGCTTTAAAAAAATACACTTGGATTGTAGTATGCAATGCGCTGATGATATTAACCCACTATCAGACGAAATTGTTGCTTCACGAGCTGCAATATTATGCTCAGTAGCAGAGCATACAGCATGCCTTACATTTGGGAAGAGTGATATAGTTTATGTCATAGGAACTGAAGTTCCTCCACCTGGTGGAGCAGATCATGAAATTGACATCCTTGAAGTAACCAGTGTGCCAAGTGCTAAAGATACCTTAGCAAAACATAAAAAAGCTTTCGAAAATTTAGAGCTTTTTGATTCCTGGTCTCGCGTTATTGGTTTGGTTGTTCAGCCAGGTGTTGAATTTGATCATACCTCGGTTATTGAATATCAACCAAATAAAGCTGAGTCACTAAAAGAAATAATTGGCGATATCGACAATATTGTCTTTGAAGCACACTCTACCGATTACCAAACAGCGGCAAGTTACCAGCAGCTCATTAGAGATCATTTTGCCATTTTAAAAGTAGGTCCACAGTTAACTTTTGCTCTTAGAGAAGCCTTGTTTGCCTTAAGTTATATAGAAGAGCACCTTATAGAAGCTTCACTTACCTCTAAGCTACGTGAGGTATGTGAAACACAGATGCAAGAATCACCTCAATATTGGCAGCCATTTTATAACGATAACCTTGAACAGCAGCAACTCTATCGACAATTTAGTTATAGTGATCGCATAAGGTATTATTGGCATGACAATAATATAGTTAAAGCCACTGAACAACTATTTTCAAACCTAACTGAAACTGAAATCCCTCTGCCTTTAATTAGTCAGTTTATGCCTGAACAATATCAAGAAATCCGTTTAGGTAAATTAAAGAATTCCCCAAAAGAATTAGTAAAATCTAAGATAAAGCAGGTTACAGAAATTTATGCACAAGCCTGTTGGAAACAAAGCGTTTAGCTACTGGAATTATGAATTATGAACAACTATTTGAATATATCATCAACACAATTAAAAGCACAAAATGGCTATTGGACTGCAAAAGAAATTTGCCAACAGCCCGAGACTTGGTTTAAAACCAGTAAAATCATTCAGGATAATAAGGCAGATATTGATGAATGGCTAAAACTAATCCTCGCCAGAGAAAACTTGAGAATTATATTAACGGGTGCTGGCACCTCGGCCTATGCAGGGGAAACATTAGCGCCAAGCCTGACTGAAAAAATGTCAAGGCTAGTAGAAGCTATCAGTACTACCGATATTGTCGGAAATCCTCAACAGTATTTAATTAAAAGTGCCCCAACATTGCTGGTTTCTTATGCCCGCTCAGGTAACAGCCCTGAAAGTGTCGCAGCTGTAGACATTGCCAACCAGTGCATTGATGAATGCTTTCATTTAGTGATCACCTGTAATTCACAAGGCGCATTGGCTAAAAGCGCAGAAGAAAGTGAAAAAAGCTTTTGCTTATTAATGCCTGAAGAAACATTAGATCAAAGCTTTGCCATGACCAGTAGCTTTACTTGTATGATGCTCAGTACCCTATTGATTTTTTCACCTGAAGATAATCAACTTAATAAAGTCATAGAAGCAAGCGATTTTATTTTAAATACACAGTTAGAACAGATCCAGGCTCAAGCCAATAAACCATTTAATAGGATTGCTTTTTTGGGTAGCGGCTCACTCAATGGTATTGCCACCGAGGCGGCTTTAAAGATGCTTGAATTAACTGCAGGATTCATTGACTGCCATGCAGAAAGTCCATTAGGGTTTCGACATGGACCAAAATCCATGATCAATGATCAAGCAATGCTTATATTATTAACCAGTAATCATGTTTATAGTAAAAAATATGATCAAGACCTACTGGCAGAACTATTAAAAGATGGAAAAACAGAACTAATTTATGAGCTAAGCAGTGCTAAACTACTCAACAATATTCAACTAGATGATGTTTGGTTGGTATTTCCATATATTCTCTACTGCCAGATATTATCTTTTTATAAATCCCTTGCACTAAATATTACACCTGATAATCCCTGCCCAAGTGGGGAGGTCAATCGTGTGGTGCAAGGTGTTGTGATTCACGGTCTTGAGGAATAACGGATGATTTATGGTTTAGATATTGGTGGCACTAAAATTGAAATTGCCATTTTTAATGAAAATTTAGAACTATTAGAGACTACGCGTATTTCTACCCCGACAAGCTGCTACTTAACTTTTATAGATGCTTTGGTCGATCTAGTAACTCAGGCAGATGAGAAATATGGAAAAAAAGGCTCTGTCGGTATCGGTATACCTGGCCTAATTAATAAAAATGGTCAATCACTGTCTGCCAATATCCCTTGCATTAATAATAAAAATGTTGCATTTGACTTCAAGGCTCGTATCAATAGGAATATTGCAATAGAAAATGATTGTCGATGTTTCGTTCTTTCGGAAGCCGTTATTGGCGCAGGTAAAGGATATAAAAATGTTTTTGGTGCAATTATAGGGACAGGTGCTTCAGGTGGTTTTTCTATTCAAGGAAAACTTTATAAAAGTCGCCAAGGAATTTCAGGGGAATACGGTCACATCCCTTTACCTGCGTTTTTACAACAAAAATATCATTTACCAATAGAACAATGTGGATGTAGCTTACCTAGTTGTTTTGAAAGCTATGTATCAGGTCCTGGTATTTTATATTTGAATAAACATTTTGGTGGAAACAGTAGCGATGTACCTTCTTTAGTAAAGTTATGGGAAAGTGGTGATGCTATCGCTAAAACTACGTTTGAGTGCTACCTAGATTTATTAGGTGCTTGTTTTGCAAACATAGTTATTTCCTTTGATCCTGATGTCATTGTCGTAGGAGGAGGTATTTCTCTAATAGATAATGTTATTGAGAACTTACCGAAAGCAATAGAAGAACACTTATTTACCAACTTCAACTCACCTCCAATTATCCGAGCAAAATTCGGTGATTCCAGTGGCGTTCATGGGGCAGCTATTCTTGCGAGTCAACAAAATGATGAATAACTCATATGCTGTATTAGTAAAAAGGATCATTGCTGAGAAAACAGATTATCTGGATCACTATATTGTGATTGAAGCAGGGAATATTTCAGAGATCACCAATACGCTTAAAAATGATATTCCTGTAATAAACTTGGCTGAAATGACCTTAGTTCCTGGCTTAATAGATCTTCATATTCACGGTAGAAAGGGTTGTGATGTGATGGATGCCAGCATTGAGTCAATGAACACTATCTCTAATTCTTTGGCCAGTCATGGTGTTACTGGCTTTCTTGCAACAACCGTTACCAGCTCTTGGCAAGAAACTCTTGCAGCTATGAAGGTTATTGGTAAAACAGCAAAAAAACTTATGCCAGGCGCTCAAGTTTTAGGTGCATATAGCGAAGGATTATTTTTTACCAATAAACACAAAGGCGCACATAACGAAGAGTTTTTTTTGCCGCTAACACGCGAGCGAATTGAACAATTAATTTTTGCATCACAGGAAGAGTTAAAAGTTTTGGCTCTTGCTCCAGAAATTGATAATAGCCAAAACATGATTCAATACCTCAAGAATCGAGGTGTAAAAGTCATGTTAGGACACACTGATGCAACCTATCAACAAACAGTTGATGCACTCGATGCAGGGGCTTGTGGTGGTGTTCATGTCTTCAATGGTATGCGAGGAATTCATCACAGGGAACCTGGCTGTACAGGCGCCGTATTAGTACATGACACCAATGTTGAAGTTATTGCTGATGGCGTACATTTACACCCAGCCATTTTACAGATGATATGCCAGCTGAAAAAGACTGAACAGATAACCCTGATCAGTGACTGTGTAAACGCTGGTGGCCTAACAGATGGGCTATATCAACTAGGAAAAATGGATATTCAGGTTAACGATGGCATTGCTCGCACCAAATCAGGCTCTCTAGCTGGTAGTACATTAACATTAGAGAAAGCTGTGCAAAACATGTTCAGTATGACTAATGTCGCCTTTCGTGATGCGGTGCATATGGCAAGTTTATCGCCTGCAATTTTCCTCGGAATAAATGACTACACAGGCAGTATTACTATAGGTAAACACGCTGACTTAACTATTTTAGACACTGCAGGCGCTGTTCAAATGACCTTTGTGCGAGGTAAACCTGTTTACATCTCAAATAACTTAGCAATCAACGATGACGACAAAAGTCTTTTACGTAACATATCAAAAGAAAATGATTAAAAAGGAAAAACAATGAAAAACATGTTATCCAAGTGCCTTTTTTTCTTAGCTATATATTCTGCTTTTTATAGCACAGTAAGTGCTAAAGAGTTAGGAGCGATAGCTTCAATAAAGCAACAGAATAATCGTATAGAAATTACCACAAGCGATAAAGAGATTGTCGCTATTGAACTAATAAAAAACGATGTCATTAGAATTTGGGCTGGTATTGATAGACAACTCCTTGATGCCAAAAATAACAAAGCTAAAATCGTTTTGCCTTACCAATTGGGTGATGTGAACTATAAATTATCGTCTGAAGAGGGCTACCACTTAGTACAAACATCACAGTTAGCGCTTCGAATCTACAAAAGCCCATTAAAATTTGAGGCATATAAAGCCGATAATAAATCTTTAATATGGCAAGAATTAAAACCCATTGATTTATCAAGAGAGCTCAGTTATCAAACGTTGAGTACAACCCCTGATGAGCACTTTTTTGGTGGAGGGCAACAAAATGGACAGTTTGAATTTAAAGGGAAAACCTTAGAGATATCGTATTCTGGCGGCTGGGAAGAGTTTGATCGCCCTAGCCCCTCACCATTTTATATGACGACTCAAGGCTATGGTGTACTGAGAAACACTTGGGCCAATGGTAGTTATGACTATCGCTCTGACGAGTACATAACCACAACGCATGAAGAAAACCGTTTTGATGCTTACTTCTTTTTTGGCGACTCAATTAAAAGCGTATTAGCAAACTTTACTGAATTAACAGGACGAGCAGAATTACTACCTAGATGGGCATTAGAATATGGCGACGCCGATTGTTATAATGATGGTGATAATATCAAAAAGCCAGGTACTGTACCTGATGGCTGGAGTGATGGTCCTACAGGAACCACCCCAGATGTCATTCAATCTGTTGCTGCAAAATTTCGTGAACACGACATGCCTGGGGGATGGATTTTGCCAAATGATGGCTACGGCTGTGGTTATACCGATCTACCAAAAGTCGTCGCAGGATTAAAAAAGTACGGTTTCAGAACGGGTTTATGGACTGAAAACGGTGTAGATAAAATTTCATGGGAAGTAGGTTCGGCAGGTAGTCGAGCACAAAAACTTGATGTGGCCTGGACAGGAAAAGGCTATCAATTTGCCCTAGATGCGAATAAAGATGCTGCGCAAGGTATTTTGGATAATTCAGACAGTCGCCCTTTTCTATGGACAGTTATGGGCTGGGCCGGCATGCAGCGTTATGCGGTTACTTGGACCGGCGACCAATCAGGTAGTTGGGATTATATCCGTTGGCATATTTCGACCTTAATAGGCTCAGGCTTGTCTGGTCAAGTTTACGCTACAGGCGATGTTGACGGCATATTTGGTGGATCCCCAGAAACCTATACACGTGACTTGCAATGGAAAACGTTCACTCCGGTATTAATGGGTATGTCAGGTTGGTCAAAAGCAGAAAGAAAACATCCATGGTGGTTTGAAGAGCCATATCGCAGCATAAATCGCGATTATTTGAAATTAAAAATGCGTTTAACGCCCTATATGTATACCTATGCTAGGGAAGCCGAGCAAACAGGCGCTCCTATAATACGAGGCTTAATGTGGGATCACCCAAATGATCCTAATGCGAATACCGAGAAGTATAAAAACCAGTTTTTTCTAGGGAAAGACTTTCTAGTTGCCCCTGTTTATCGTAGTCAATCGGCAAGTAAAGGTTGGCGTGCAGGTATTTATCTGCCGAAAGGTCAATGGGTAGACTACTGGGACGGTAAAGTCACTACAGCCCCAAAAGAAGGTAAACTCATTGATTATCCTGTGAAACTGGAAACCTTACCCGTATTAGTACGTGCCGGTGCAATAATCCCCATGTACCCAGAGTCGCTATATGATGGCCAAGTTCCAAAGAACGAATTAACCCTAGATATATATCCTCATGGAAATTCTGAGTTCTCTTTATACGAAGATGACGGGGAAACAAGAGCATATAAAAAAGGCAGTTTCAGCCAACAGCAACTTTCTGTGACAGCACCTATAAATACAACTGGCAATATACTTGTCAATATCGATGGTATCATTGGTGATTACCAAGGCATGGAGCTAACTCGAGTATACAAATTGCAAGTTCATAGCCGAGTAAAACCCAATCAAGTAACCCTCAATGGCAGTTCATTACAGCAAGTAAATACTAATGCCGAACTAGAACAAAGCCTATCAGCTTGGTGGTACGACAAGGATAGCCAGTATGGTGTCGTCTATGTTAAAACAGAAAAATCTTCTGTATTTAATGATTACCGATTTGAACTAAACATTGGTACAGATCAAAAGTTAACTACAACTGCTAGTTACCCTCAAATGCCTGATTTAGGAGCACAAATATCTAGCGATAGCTTTGTTATTTTAAATAGACCTGCAGAAGAAGCTGGCCACCCACTTGAAAATGCATTTGATAACAACCCCGAGAGTTGGTTTAGAACGGTAAGAGATCAATCACATAAAACGGGTGCCCATGAATTTGTACTTTCCTTCGGTGAAAGAAAAGTCATATCGGGTTTTGAAATACAACCACGTAATGATAAATATTGGGAGCATGGTCAAGTTAAAGATTATGAAATTTACATGGCTAACAGTAACGGAGAATGGGGTAAGCCTGCACACACAGGTACTTTATCATTACAGCAAAATTTACAAAAAGTAGAGTTCGAACCTATCATTGGGCGTTTATTCAAATTTAGAGTGCTAGCAACACAAAAACAAGCTTCTTCTGGCGGGAGCGATCCAATGATCACCGCAGTAAAAGATAATGATGCTTTTACTAAACCCTATAAAGCCTTTGAACCAGTACTAGTTAAACCTACCACTATCGGTGAGTTCAAACTGATTGAACACCAGCTTCCAGGTACCTCTAAGCATAATGATTATTTATCAAATATAGACTGGCTATATCATGATGAAAATCTAAGTAAAATCTACATTAATAACGCAGCTTCGAACACTGACAAAAATAAGAAAATGAGCATGAATGGCTTAAAGTTTAGTAGAGGCTTAGGTGTTAGAGGTGATAGTCATGTTGACTATGCAATACCAAAAAACGCTCAACTCTTTCGAGCTGATATTGGTATAGATGATAGCTGCAAAATAAATAGCCAGATTAGTTTTCAAATTTATGGCAACGATAAACTCTTATTTAGCAGCGGAATAATCAAAGCTCCAACGGTAATAAAACCTGAGATTGACATACGCACATTACAAACGTTAAGCCTACGCACCAAAGGCAATAGCAACAGTTGTGCTAACTGGGCTAATGCTGTAGTTGTCACGTTAAAGAAAGATAAATAGAGCATAATAAGGAAACAAAATGGAAGCAATATTAAATACAAAGCAAAAGCAGTCTACTAGTGTCATACCCATGATAATCATAGGTTTGTTATTTTTTATCTTTGGCTTTGTCACCTGGCTCAATGGCTCATTAATTCCTTTTTTGAAAATAATTTGCCAATTGAGTACATTCCAATCTCTGTATGTAACCCTAGTTTTTTATATTGCTTATACGGTAATGGCACTGCCTTCTTCTTGGCTCTTAGCTCGTACGGGTTACAAGAATGGTATGGCTTGCGGTCTAGCGGTTATGGTAGTGGGTACGTTATTATTCATACCTGCTGCGAATTCAGCCAACTATGTCTTCTTCTTAATAGGGTTGTTCATACTTGGTACAGGACTAACCATATTACAAACAGCAGCTAACCCCTATCTAGTGATATTAGGCCCGAAAGAAAGTGCCGCCATGCGTATAAGTCTTATGGGTATAGTCAATAAAGGCGCAGGCGTTATAGTACCTTTAGTGTTTAGTGCTTTAATTCTTTCTGACTTGGGCGATACATCAGAGCAGGCTTTAGCTACACTTGATGAAGGCCAGATTCAAGCATTGTCAGAGCGCTTGATCTTGCCGTATCTATACATGGCAGGAGCATTAGTATTTCTAATTGCTCTGGTAAAATTTTCATCATTACCTGGAATAGAACCTGAACAACCACAAGATAATAATGGTCAATCGGGTATTTTGCAATTCCCACAAGTGGTACTTGGCGCTTTGGCATTATTTGCTTACGTTGGTGTTGAAGTTATTGCCGGCGACACTATAGGGTTATTTGGTGCTGATTTAGGTGTAAGTAACTTCGCCACGCTAACCTCTTATACTATGGTCTTTATGGTGTTAGGCTACTTAATTGGCATCATCTGTATTCCTAAATATTTACAGCAAAAAAATGCCTTGATAACTTCTGGTATTGCCGGTTCATTATGTGTTTTTGGCATAATTGTTAGTTCTACTGAATCGTCATCAATCTCTGGATTTCTATGGGGATTCACCACTATTGCCACTATTCCTGACCCGGTATTTTTTGTTGCCTTAATGGGATTATCTCATGCACTTGTTTGGCCTGCAGTTTGGCCATTGGCACTTGATGGCCTCGGAAAGTTTACCGCTCAAGGATCGGCTTTGTTAATTATGGGGATTTCAGGCGGTGCATTAATACCAATGCTGTACGGTGGTTTTGCTGAGGCAAATGATACACAAAGTGCGTATTGGGTAGCACTACCTTGTTACTTATTTATCTTATTCTATGCAGTAAAAGGCCACAAAATGAGAGCATGGAAAAAATCAAAGTAAACGAATAAAGGTTCATATCCTCGTTGGGCAAGTGTTCATTGATTGTTTTGAATCAGTGAGCGCTTAACTTACCTGTATATAGCAAAAGTAATTACCTAAATAAGTTAAAAATATAGCTAGTTCGTACAGTAAATTAGTCAACTATAATTAATTTAACTCCCTGCTCTTTCAATGATTTAACCATGGCATCGGAAATTCCACTATCAGTCACTAATACATCAATCTCATTCAACTTTCTAATTTTATAAACACTAGACCGATTAAATTTCGATGAGTCTGTCACAACAATAACTTCTTTTGCAACCATGCACATTGCACGGTTTAGAATACACTCTGGTTCAAAAAAAGTCGTAAGTCCAGCCTCAATATCAAAACCATCTGCACCAAGAACAACTTTGTTAAAGCTATATTGAGCTAAGCTGGCTTCAGCTTGGCTGCCATAAAATGACAGTGATTTCTTTCTTAAAGTACCTCCTGTCATTAAGACTTCAACCCCTTCCATATTCATTATATTTTGAGCAACATTCAAGCCATTAGTCATAACAACCAAATGCTCAAAGTCATGTAAGCAATTGGCCACTTCAGCTGTTGTTGTCCCAGAATCAAGAATAATACTTTCGCCATCACTAATTAATTGAGCTACAGCCAAACCTAACTTCTTTTTTAGGTTAAGGTTTTCAGTATATTTGTCTTTAATTGATAACTCTTGGGTAATGTCATTTTTTGCTATAGCACCGCCCCGAGTACGAACTAGTAGGCCTTTTTTATGGAGGTAGTTAAGGTCGTATCGAATAGTAACCGCTGAAACATTATAGATTTCCACTAAATCAGCAACTTGAACACTCCCTAAATCGACCACCTTTCGTACAATGTTTTGCCGACGGCCTATTGTACTGACTTTAGTTGAATCCATACTTTACCATTATAAGATAATATCTGGTGTTATTTTACGAAACCTTTCAATAATTTCATACCTTTTTATGCATACTACCAATAAAAATCATAAATAGTACATAAGCTTATCGAATGCCCATTGCACTAGAGCGAGTATCTCAAAGTAGAGTAGCTAATTAATCACAAAATTTAAAATTGACAGCTCTGCTGACAATGTACTTATTAAATAGCGCTATTTTATTCATTTGGGTAACAATATTTTTTGTATTTGCTATTAAGGTAAAACTACCTTGCCACTCTTTTCTGATTAGTCTTCATTTTAAATGCCTCATTTTTTATGTAAAGTACAAAAAAAGGAATAACAATTTAAATAACATCGAAATAACAACAAGTTGATGGGTTATATTGATAGGTATAAAAATAAAAGATAGTTATTTAAGAAAAGTACGCATCATGTATACTGGACAGAAGTTATCATATATATAATACAAATAACATGAACTCGATTGAAAGACGTCATAACATAACTCAATTAATTATTAAGCATGGAAACATAACAACCTCTAATTTAGTTCAAAAATATGGCTGTTCAACTGTAACGATCCGCTCAGATCTCAACTTTCTTCATAAAAAAAATATCTTAGTCCGCACTCGTGGCGGTGCAATAGCTTTAAATAAAATAACAAAAGAACCTTCAATAAACGAAAAGCTTCAAAAAAACATAAGCATCAAAAAAGAATTAGCGAAAGTAGTCTGCGATCAAATAAATGAAGGTGATGCAATTATTCTAGATTCAGGAACAACAACTGAAGAAGTTGCTCGGTGCTTAGTGAAGTTTAGGCGTTTAGTAGTGATGACTAATGGTCTAAACATTGCGCATAACTTATTGCATTCTGATGATTTTGAAGTAATGTTGACAGGTGGAATGCTAAGAAAGAAATCAA
>Ga0209396_1005867_pt1 | contig 11479 bp, 5 predicted proteins | sample GOMGulsemesocosm_6_FD_184638 | JGI IMG/M metagenome (GOLD analysis project Ga0209396, IMG submission 184638) | Methane-oxidizing microbial communities from mesocosms in the Gulf of Mexico - GOM8C Gulf of Mexico (SPAdes) (version 2) | ecosystem: Environmental > Aquatic > Marine > Cold seeps... | reverse complement strand
ATTTTGCGAGCACTATCGAGCGCCAGCAATCCGATGCTATTGCGCTGAATTTACGTTTAAAAAATACCCGTGAAATTATTTTGTTTTACGAATATTTTGAAACGGAGCTTATCGAATTTCGCCGCGCTATTGCAGAATTGACTCAAACAAAACTCTCGTCAGGGAATCAGGTAGATGTTGAATTAACCTTTGATTTCAGCCGATTAAGTTCTCTTTATCAGCCGTCTAAAAATACAATGAGTGGCGTTAATAAGCCGATTATCCATTTGTATTATCAAAAGCTAGATCAACTGCTAACAGACATGAAATTGCTGATTACGAGTTATGATTTGTCAGACTATGTAGTATTTCACCAGCGCATTGTGAAATTTATTAAAGTGTCACAAAGCCATGATGTGCGAGATGCTTTTTCCTCTTATGAAACTACGCGTGTCGATGGCGTGTTATTAAAAGATCGGTTAGTCGAATTAGTCGCAAATGAACGTACATGTCCAAAGCTAGAGACAAATTCGTCTCATGTTATCACTCCTGCCATTGTGCTTTATCAAACCCTTGGTTTTCAGATAATGGAGCTTGCGATGATCACCAATGAATTTGAATCGTTAAAACGAAATGCATAAAACGGTGCAGAGTTTATAACAATAACTATACTTGTTAAAAATTTGTTAACTGCCATTACCTGTGTCAGGATAGTGACTTGTAGGATTTTTGTTCGATTATTTGAAAGTGATGTATGAGATTATTTAAGGAATTTCGATGGCCAATGTGCATGGAAGTACGGATAGCTTTGATATTGCAATCATCGGCTCTGGGCCTGCCGGATTAAGCGCTGCGGCGCGCGCTGCCTACTACCAATCGAACACTTCTCACATCTTACTCGAAGCCTTTAGTTCCCAGTCTAAAACCATCCACGACTATCAAAAACGCAAATTTGTAATGGCCGAGCCTGGCTTTCTTAACTTACGCAGTGAAATGTCATTTACGGCGGGCACGCGAGAACAAATTCTCGAAAAATGGTTAAGTGAGAGTGAACACTTATCACTCAATATTCGCTATAACGCGAGCATCATATCGATTGATTCGACACCTGACGAGTTTGCTATCACCTTAAGTGACGGTGATATCGTCAACGCCAAAAATATTGTCCTCGCCATCGGGTGCCAAGGTAACCCCCGTCAAATAGGCGTTGAACATGATGGTAATAGCGATTTTATTCGCTACACGTTAAGTGACCCTGCAGACTTTTCAGATAAAGTCATTGTGGTGATTGGGGCCGGTGATGCCGCGATTGAAAATGCGATGGCGCTTTGCGCTGAAAATCAGGTTTACATTATTAATCGGAAAAATGAATTTAGCCGTGCAAAAGAGGGCAACCTTAATCAAATACTCGGCGCGATTAATGATGACAGCGTGTCGTTATCGAGCCTGTATACCACGACGGTGGCAGCGATAGAATTACCCGATGCGCCGGGGGCGCTTGGTCAACTTATCCTTGATACGCCTACGGGTCAAAAAGTGATTGAATGTCACCATGTGATTGCCCGATTAGGGGCTATTGCGCCTCGGGCATTGGTCGAATCTTTTGGGGTGAACTTTGCCAATGCCAACGCCGATGCCTTGCCTGAATTAGACGCTCAATATCAGAGTAACGTGCCGGGACTCTATATTATTGGCGCGCTTGGCGGGTTTCCATTAATAAAACAAGCGATGAATCAAGGCTACGATGTTATTGAACATATTCTCGGCAATGAAATCCAAGCCGCGGACTATCCGTTATTACAAGGGCAATTCTCCCGTCTCCCATATGTGATGGATGCCGAAGCGATCCTCACGCTGTATAAAAAACGCGTGCCGATGTTTAAAAAGATGTCGATGCTGGCATTTAGAGAGCTCATTATTGAAAGCGAGATTGTGCGCTCAACAGCTGATAATACATTGTTGAGTACCAGCACTTCACGTCATGAAACCACATTGGTACCAAGCGATACCTTTCTGTATGAAAAAGGTGAGTATGGGGGAATGTTTTACACCTTAATCGAAGGGAATGTTGCCCTTAGCGGTGAAGAAACAACGCAACTCAAGGCTGGGCAGTTCTTTGGTGAAAATAGCTTATTGTCCGGCCATCCGCATTATAACAGCGCGACTATTGGCGATGAAAGTATCGTGATAGCGACGCCGCGGCGAATAATGCTCAAATTGATGATGTCTAACGAGGTGATCAACCAAGGCATTGACCGGATGTTTGTTGCTCGGTTAATTGACAGCGTTTTTAAACCCGAGCTACCCGCACAGCAATTAGACCAGCTTATTGATAGCCTCAGCAGTAAATCGCTTAACGCTGGTCAAACACTTTATGAACGTGACGCCCATGGTGATGCCGTCTACCTTGTGCGTTCTGGCAATATTTCACTGGTTAACAACAATGATGGTCACAACGTGATTAGCGCTCAGCGCTCTGCCGGTGAGTTGGTGGGCCAAATCGCGATGATGGGCAATCCCATCTATCAAGACAGTGCAATCGCGGCGGTGAAATCGAGTGTGTTGGTGATCGCTCGCAGCGACTTTTTTACCTTAGTTAGCTCCAATCCCCAAAAAATCCAAACACTACAAGGTGATGTTAGTCAGTTGCTTAAGCAGCAAAGTCTAATCGCTGCCTCTGGTCAAGACAGTCATCGCTTGGCATTTTTGTTAGAGCAGGGCATTGGTGAGGCGACCAATGCCATGCTTATTAAACAGTCGTTGTGTATTGGTTGCGATAATTGCGAGACGGCGTGTGCTTCAACGCATCAAGGCGTTTCCCGTCTTAATCGCCAAATTGGTGCCATCAGTGGCGATATTCATATACCAAACGCCTGCCAGCACTGCCAAGAGCCACATTGTATGAAAGATTGCCCCACCAATGCGATAAACCGAAACATTGACGGCCAAGTGAGTATTGACGACAAGTGTATTGGCTGTGGAAATTGTGCAAGTAATTGTCCGTACAACGCGATCACCATGGGCAATGTTGTTGAGAAACAAGCCGGCTTGTGGTCACGGTTATTGTGGGGGGCAAAGGATGTAACTCATGCTCACTCGAACGAGGGACAAAAGAAGGCATTGAAATGTGATGCTTGCAGTTCGATTAACGGCGGGCCTGCGTGCGTTCGGGCTTGTCCGACTGGCGCAGCGGTCAGAGTTAATCCCGACCAGCTCATTTCGATGTTAAGGATGGACAGCTGAGATGCAGGTAAATATCTTACAGTTCTCAAAGCGGCGTTACCTAAAACTGAGCTTAGTACTTTTGGGTATTTGCATGACGTTGTATCTATCACAAACTGGGGTTGACCAACCGCCAAACGGCGGCACATGGCAGGGATATGTACTGGGCTCACTTGGCGCCTTCGTTATTGGGTTGTTGGCGTGGCAAGGTGTTAGAAAACGTAGTTATCATAGCACTCTAGGGACACTGCAAGGTTGGACATCAATGCATGTCTATTTGGGTTTTTTATTGCCTGTTATCGTTGTTCTACACACCAATGGCCAAGTCGGGTTTAATGTTCATACTGTTGCTTTTTGTTTAATGTTTGTGGTGATATTAAGCGGATTTTACGGAATGTACCTGATGTTAGTGATGCCGCGCTTATCTCAACAGAATTTGGCTAATGAGCAAGTTGTTGACCTTCGCTTAGCACTTAGCGCGTTAGATGAGTCGTTGATAACACTAGCAAGCCAAGGACAGCAGTCATTGGGAGAATTGGTCAATAGCGCAATTTTATTAACCGAGACTAAGCAATCATTTCTAAATCGTCTCTTGGCCAGAGATACTGCCAAAGTCCAAATTGACTCACAATTGGCTGATAATAAAAATCAACAGACGATGATAAATTACCTTGCAACCCAAATTCCAGACAGCGTAAAGCAAAAAGAAGTAAACATCCTCCATCAGTTGCTAACAGGCTTCTCCAAACGGCAAATTCTGCTCCATACTTTACGCAAGGATACGCAATATAACATCATAAAAAAACTATGGTTAACCATTCATATCCCATTCACCGTTTCACTAATCGTTGCCTTAATTGGCCATGTGGTTAGTGTCTTCTTTTATTGGTGATAATGATGTCTTTCCTTGTCCAATACAAACTTAATGCCAGTCAAAATACCTATAGCGAAACGGCCATAGAGCAAGATAAACTGGTGGTTTCTTCCGGAGCCGAGGGTGACATCATCTTACCTAATGTCTCGGCGCCGTTTACGATAGCGGGTGAAAAGGGCGGTGCTGTTAGGGTTAAAGAACTTGCGAAAAACACACTATTTGTCGGTGAGAAAACCGTGGCGGCGCAATCGATAACACAAGATAATAGTGTGAGTGTCAATGGCTATATCATCACCGTTATCGCGCCGCCAGTAGGATTTGACCATGCATTAAACCTAAATGTCGATAAAACATTTAAGCAACAGGCGTTGTCTCAACGCCAACAAAAGTCACCGAGTATCCGTTGGTTTAGCTACAGCTTGTTTATCATCACGTTGCTGGTTTGTTTGGTCTTGCCAATAACAAGCTTTATGACCCAACAAGACAGTGCGCCAGAGTGGGCTGCGTTGATCCCTGACAAGCTGCCCATTAGCGATGCATTTTTTTCGTCAGGACCACTGGTGTCTGCTCATCAAATACCCAGCATTGGTGATAAGTGTATTACTTGTCATCAAACGCCTTTTGAGATGGTGCCAGACCAAAGCTGCACTCAGTGTCATACCAACTCAGGGGGGCATATTCCGCTGAGCAATGATGAGTCTGGCATGTCAGGTTTTAACCACCTTGCCAATCTACGATGTGCTGATTGTCATCGCGAGCATAATCAGCCAGTGTCACTGGTGCAAAGCAACAATGCATTGTGTGTCGATTGCCATCAGCAAGCATTTGAGAAGAATGATTTAGGCGCGGTAGTGGCGTTTAGCAAGCAAGGGCATCCCAATTTTGGTATCGACTTATTAGTGCTTGGCGGTGCGAACAATTTAACCTGGACTAAGCAACATCAAACATGGCACCAAGCGTCTTCGCGTGATGGTGGGCTTGTTGAACAATCCAATCTTAAGTTTTCGCATGAAATGCACATGAATCCCGATAAAGTGTTGCATCAAACCACCAGTCAATCTTTAGCGTGTGCTGACTGCCATCAACTCAGTAGCGACAATGAGCACTTTACCCCGATCACGATGGATAATGCGTGTCGGGATTGTCATGCGTTGTCCTTTGACAGCTTTGAACCTGATATTGAACTCCCTCATGGCAATACCTATTCAGCCATTGTCGCAATGCAGGCTCATTTTATTCGCCAGTTTAGCGACCCCAATTTACGTGCACTTCGCGCCCAAAAGAAAGCCAGAAGAGTGCCAAACAAGCGCCAGTCTTTGGCAACTTGTGAGAAATCGGCGCTTGCTTGTGGCCAAGAAGAGTCCGTTAAAGAACTTAATTTTCAATTTCAACAGGCGGGATGTGTTACTTGCCATGTGGTGAACAAGACACAAACCACCAGTATTTTTGATCAATATACGGTGATGCCGGTCAAGCTCAATAATGATTGGTATCGTAGTGCTAAATTTAATCATCGCACCCACTTTGTAAATGCTTCAGTGAGCGATCAACACATCGCGGGCAGTAACAATATGTGTTTGGATTGCCATGATGTGATGCACTCGAGCAAGGCCAGCGATATATTAATGCCAAACAAACCGCTTTGCTTAACGTGTCATGATCAAACGCTTGAATTTAGTGCGCAATTACAATGTATTGATTGCCACTCATTTCACATTGATGGCATTTCTTATCCTCATGAAAATGCTGTTGCCGCGAAGGAGATAAATGATGAATAAATCCGGTTGGTTGCTCATTGGGGTATTAGTTTGTACATGCTTACTCAGTTGCAGTGGTGACGAAGCATCAACTGATGGCGTGACAACTAATAGCGCTATCGCCGATGTTGAGTGTGTCGGTCAGTGTACAAACTCATCGTCATTTTTGTCGACATCTGACGTGAAACAGCTATTAGCACAAGGTATTGCACACGCCAAATCAATCAATAAAGACGCGACATTTGCGATTGTCGACCGAGTCGGTAATGTGTTGGCTGTTTATCGAATGGCAGGAGTGAACACGCAAATTACCATCAGTAGCACTGGCGTAGGCAGCGTACCAGTTGATAGCGGACTCGAAGGGATTGTGCTACCCGACGGGCTCAATGGCGATGGCTTAGCAGCCATCAGTAAAGCCATTACTGCGGCGTATGTTTCCAGTGAGGGTAATGCATTTTCAACCCGAACAGCGGCTCAAATTGTTCAAGAGCATTTTAACCCTGGTGAGTTAAACCAGCCAGCGGGGCCGTTATTTGGGGTGCAGTTTAGTCAATTAGCCTGTTCTGATTTTTCGGCACGTTTTAGTAGTGCAATAAATACTGCAGGTCCATACCGCTCGCCGCTCGGTTTATCAGCCGATGACGGCGGCTTTCCAGTGTATCGCGACGGCGCGTTGCTTGGCGCTGTCGGTGTGGTGAGCGACAAATTGTACGACGTAGCACAATCCTCCATTTCATCGGGCAATGTGATTCCTAATGATGATGAAACCATCGCACTTGCTACAAGTTTTGGCTTTTATGCGCCACTGGCACGACGAGCAAACAGGATAACGGTTGACGGTAAGGTACTGTCTTATAGCGCTGTAGAGCCACGCGAAGGCGACTTTAGTGCCGCCACTGCAGCTGATTTTGACGCGTTAACAAGTGGTGATGGTCAGTTAATCGCAATCACTGGCTATGCTAATGCCACACTGCGCCAAGGGGCGGTTTTCGGACAAGCTTCCTCGGGGATCCGCGCAGACACCGGCGCTTTTGCGGCGAACAATGGCTATGTATTTGTGGATAATAGTAACGGGATTCGATTTTCACCCGCAGCAGGAGGCGATGCATTAAGCCTGCCTGCGTCGGTAATGAGCTTAACAGCCGCTGAGGTGACCACACTATTAAATGAGGCGCTGAGCATTGCCAATAAATCCAGAGCTCAAATTCGCCAGCCACTGGGTTCTCAAGCCCGGGTGACTATCTCGGTGGTGGACTCACAAGGCAATAATCTTGGTATGGTTCAAACCAAGGACGCTCCCGTATTTGGTGCCGATGTGTCACTGCAAAAAGCCCGAACGGCCGCGATGTTTTCCTCGATGTCGGCCAGCGCCTATTTACAAAGCATGACGCAATTAACCAACTATTTAAATGCCGATCTAACCGTCAAAAAAACCATTGATATAGCAGATTATGTCAGCGCCGCAACGCGTTTTATTGGTGCTGGCGCACTGTCTGACGGTGTCGCATTTAGTGACCGCGCCGGTGGCAATTTATCCAGACCGTTTTTCCCCGACGGTATCGACGCTAATGTCCACGGTCCTTTTAGTAAATCGATACGTGATAACCAGTGGAGCGTTTTTTCCACCGGGCTGCAACTCGATCTGGTGATGAATCAAATGGTGGCACATTTACTGTACGCACTAGATGTCTCAAGCACCGATGTGACGCGAAATTGCATTGCTAACCCAAGTGCTCGTACGGCCAATGGCATTCAGATCTTTCCTGGCAGCGTGCCCATTTATCGAGATAATGTGTTAGTTGGCGCCATCGGGGTATCGGGTGATGGTGTTGACCAAGATGACATGATCGCTTTTTTAGCGGTACACCAATCGGGTGAGTCCCTTGGCACGCTAAATAACGCGCCCGTGGCACAGCGTGCGGACAACCTGATTATCCAACAACAACGCTTACGTTATGTGCAGTGTCCTCAAACGCCATTTATCGATAGCAATGAACAATCTGTTTGTGACGGGAAATAGGAGTATGACTATGGCTATTCGCTACATCATTACCTTATCTGTGTTGACCGCAGGGTTTGGGATCTTATTGTACGCGCCATCACTAAGCGCACAAGCGCAAGAGAACGCTAGCGGGGCGACTAACGGTTGCGAGGAAGAAGGAACTACCACACGCCGCACCAAACGGCGTCGTTCAGGGGCTGCTAATCGTGATTGTCAGTACAAAAAAGAAGTGATTGATAATCAGCAACAAGTGATCAGTGTCAAACCCAATAAAGTGATAGCAAGACGGCTTGTTCCTCGTAAGTTCTCAACGGTTCCAGTCCCACAAATAACCGACTATCAGCCCAAACTTGCGATGCCCGACCGCTGGCGTATCGTTGATACCTTAGGCTACACCGACGATTGGCTCGACCCATACAACCGAAATCAGCTAAAAGCCGATATTCCGGTCCATGATGACTGGTTTGTTAATCTTGCGGTGATTTCGGATTCTGTCTTTGAATATCGCGATGTCGTTACCCCTGTCGGATTACAAAGTAGTGACAATGCACAATCACTCGATGTGTTTGGGCAATCTAAGCAATCACTGTTTAATCAAAATGTTGGCGTTGAGGTGGTGTATTACAAAGGCGATACGGTATTTCGTCCGCCAGATTATGAGTTTAGGTTTGGGGTAGTCGCTAACTACAACTACACCAAGGTAGAAGAAATATTGGCGCTTAATGTTAACCCGATTAACGGCACAACGCGCAGCGATAACCACTTTGCAATTCAAACAGCCTATGCCGACAAACACCTTCGCAATGTGTCAACTCGCTATGACTTTGACAGTATTCGCGTGGGTATACAGCCAATAACTAATGACTTTAGAGGGTTCTTGTTTATTGATAGCCCCATTGGTGTTCGATTGTTTGGCACCAGAGATAACAATAAATATCAATATAATATTGGACTGTTTAGACGCTTAGAGAAAGACACCAACAGCGGGCTTAATGATGCCTCCATGAGATTGCGTAAAGACGATGTGCTGCTGTTTAATCTTTACATGCAAGACAAACCCGCCTTAGGGTTCGTGTCACAATTTTCGGTTGTTTACAATCGTAATCGAGAGCGCGATCTATTTTATGACAATAACGGCATTATCGCTCGGCCGGCGTCAATTGGCTTGGAGAAAAACAGAGATTATGACGTGACGTATCTCGGGTATAGCGGGGATGGTCATTTTGGTCCCTTAAACCTCAGCACCTCACTCTATTACGCGATAGGTCAGGAAAACCTTGGTGTGTTCAATCAAGGGGAGCAAAAAATTAGCGCCGGATTCTTCGCCGCCGAACTCTCCGTTGATAATGATTGGATCCGCCCCAAATTGTCGGTGCTATATGCCACCGGAGACAGCAACCCTTACGATGACTATGCCACTGGTTTTGACGCGATTGTGGAAAATCCACAGTTTGCAGGGGCCGATACCAGTTATTGGATCCGCCAATCGGTTGGGTTAGTTGGTGGCGGGAAAGTCGCCTTAACATCGCGCAATGGCGTGTTGGCGAATTTGCGTAGCTCAAAAGAGCATGGCCAATCAAACTTTGTCAATCCCGGGACAGTGCTCGTTGGTGCCGGTGTCGATTTGGAGTTGATGCCTCAGCTTAGGCTGTCATTCAACGCCAACTATTTAGCGTTTGCAAATACCCAAAGCCTAGAAGTTGCGCGCCACCAAGCGGCTATCGCAAAGGACATTGGCGTTGATATCTCCACTGCACTGATTTATCGACCGTTTGCATCTCAAAATGCGGTAATAAGACTCTCTTACGCTCAGCTTATTTCAGGGCGTGGTTACCAAGCGTTATTTCCAGAGAAAGATCCCTATTCATTATTGTTTAATGTCGTGCTGAGCTATTAATGATGAACACTAATCATCAGTTCACCCCCGCATTTTATCAAGGAGTGTGTTATGCCTAATCGTTGGCTGAGTCTAAAATTTATTCTGGCGTTTATTATATTGAACGTCGGTGAGGTTGCGTGGGCATCTGACGAGCGTAGTCCCGTGCCAAGAGATTATGCAGCCACTCCGGATGCGCCAATGAGCCAGAGCGCGACACAAATGCTCGCAAAAAGTGAAGGCTGTGTTAGTTGTCACACCCAAAGTGATGCTAAAACGATGCATGTTAATCCTGCAGTAAAACTTGGCTGTGTTGATTGTCATGGCGGCGATGCGACCATCAAGCGACTGCCGCAAGGCGGTGTGTTACCGGCGATTGATAGCGAACCTTATCTCGCATTAATGAGCAGCGCCCATGTGTTGCCACTGTACCCAAGTGTGTGGAAAACCCCCAGCAGTGCCAATCCTAAGCAAAGTTATACAATTTTAAATAAAGAAAGCCCTGAGTTTATCCGCTTTGTTAATCCCTCTGATAGTCGAGTGGCTCGCCAAGCGTGTGGTTCGTGTCATTTACCCATTATTGAAGCGGCGGAACGCAGTTTAATGGCGACGTCGGCTATGTTATGGGGCGGCGCGTCTTATAACAACGGCATCTTGCCCTTTAAGCGTTACATCTTAGGTGAGTCATACACTGCAAAAGGACAAGGGGCGATGCTGATGGCACCTATTGCGCCGAATAAGGCCATGGAAGATGCCGGGATTTTACCGTATTTATATCCACTGCCGGCTTGGGAAACGGTAAAACCTGCGGATAATTTTCGGGTGTTCGAACGCGGTGGTCGTAACATTGCTAATCTCTTTCCCGAAATTGGCTTGCCTAATCCAACGGGGCTATTACAACGATTAGAAGAACCGGGTAAACCAGACAATCGGCAATCTAATCGTGGCCCAGGGACCGGCGGCCGTATAGCTGTGCCATTGATAAATATTACCAAGACGCGATTAAACGATCCGCACACTGGGTTTATGGGAACTAACGATCAACCCGGAGACTATCGTCACAGTGGCTGCGCGAGTTGTCATGTTATATACGCCAATGACCGAGAGCCAAAGCACTCGTCTGTTTATGCTAAATATGGCCACAAGGGGCAATCGGCAACGATTGATCCGACTATCGATAAGTCAGAAAAAGGTCATCCGATTAAACACGTGTTCACCCGCGCCATCCCAAGCTCACAATGTATGTCTTGTCACATGCATCAACCCAACATGTTTATGAACACGTATTTGGGCTACACGATGTGGGATTATGAATCAGATGCTGGGGCAATGTGGCCTAAGAAGCAACATTACCCAACGGACGACGAGGTGCGCGAAACCTTTAAGCGCAATCCAGAAGGGGCTGCCGCACGCGGAAAATGGCGTGATGTCGAGTTTTTAGAGAAAGTGTCAGAGCTTAATCCTGAGCTTAATGACACCCAATTTGCCGATTATCATGGGCATGGTTGGAACTTTAGGGCGGTATTTAAGCGCGACAGGCAAGGTAACTTACTCGACGATGAAGGCAAGATGGTCAGTGATGACGACCCTAAAAAGTTCGATAAAGCGGTCCACATGGCATCGATCCACCTTGATAAAGGGATGCAATGCGTTGATTGCCACTTCTCTCAAGATAATCATGGTAACGGTCATATTTATGGTGAAGTGGCCGCCGCAATTGAAATTGACTGTGTCGATTGTCATGGCACCACAAAGGCCTATCCTAATCT
>Ga0209396_1005865_pt1 | contig 11481 bp, 10 predicted proteins | sample GOMGulsemesocosm_6_FD_184638 | JGI IMG/M metagenome (GOLD analysis project Ga0209396, IMG submission 184638) | Methane-oxidizing microbial communities from mesocosms in the Gulf of Mexico - GOM8C Gulf of Mexico (SPAdes) (version 2) | ecosystem: Environmental > Aquatic > Marine > Cold seeps... | reverse complement strand
GAGCATAAATGGTTTCAGGAGGATGAACGGGCATGAAAAATTGTCAACAAACAACACGATTATTGTCGGACGGGCAAGAACGCAAGCTGTCATTCAAAGAGCGGGCTGAACTCAAGGTGCATGTAATGATGTGCTCAGGGTGTAGAAACTTTGCGCAGCAGATGAATCTACTCCGAGAAATTACCCGCACTTATGCCAAAGGGCTCGATGGTCAAGAGGTCGGTGTTCAAGACGATATGTCGGGAAACAATGACGCGGACGCAGATCAGCATAAAGAATGACGCACCGTTCGCTGTCCCTTGCGGATTAGCCAGCCTCTTCAACCTGATGGTTCTGCCAGCAAAATAGTATTGGTAGGCACGCTCACGACTACCATGGTGTTTGTTAACGCGGGTGCTTAGTTGGTCCAGGTAGACAGCCTTGCGGGCATTTTATCGGTCTATTTAATGCTTATGGAAAATTTGATTTCCTTTGTAAAAAATCACCCTCATAAACCGACACAGGAAGTAACAGAAGAATATACAAGGGATTCAAACCGTGTGTAGCTGACCCAAAGGTCGCAAAGAGTTAAGCACTCAGGCTCCAGCAAGATCAACATTCAGTACGGGTAATATGGCGCGCTATACAGCGGTTGCAAACGCTGCTGAAGCAAGAAGAGAGGCGCAGCGAGTGCAACAAGCTGAAAGAGAGAAGGCCTCGTTGCCTATTGCGGCGACAAGCAAATAAAACAATGATGGGCTCATATGCAGCAACTGGATATTTCCTCAGAGTATCAAATGTCAGCTACCAGAATTGTTGTTTTAACCCTTCTCACCATGTTTGCGTTTGCCGGCAATTCGGTGCTATGTCGTATTGCGCTTAAGCACACCAATATTGACGCAGCCAGCTTTACCTCGATACGACTAATTTCTGGCGCTATCGTGCTTTGTATCATTGTGAAATTTTTTCGTCGCGGTAGTAAGGGAAGGGGTAATTGGATTTCTGCCTTTGCGTTATTTGCCTATGCGGCAGGTTTCTCGTTCGCTTACATAAGCCTGACAGCAGCGACTGGTGCGCTTCTGCTTTTTGGGGCTGTTCAGGCGACGATGATAGGCCACGGCTTGTGGGCTGGCGAGCGGCTACACAAACAACAGTTAGTCGGCTTAATGCTTGCGCTTGGGGGAGTGATTGGCCTGTTGTCCCCCGGTTTGTCTGCACCACCACTGGTTGGCTCGATGTTAATGTTGATCTCTGGCGTTGCGTGGGGCGTTTATTCATTGCGCGGGAAAAACGACGGCGATCCCACTCGGATTACGGCCGGTAATTTCCTGCGTGCTACGCTGTTCGTAGCGCTACTGAGCCTGTCGTTAATCTCAAGCAGCAATTTGGACATCACTGGTGTTTGGTACGCGGCGGCTTCTGGCGCTGTGGCTTCAGGATTAGGTTACGCTCTTTGGTATTCGGTATTACCGGCACTGAAAGCCACGAATGCAGCTACTGTTCAGCTTAGCGTTCCTGTTATTGCGGCATTTGGTGGCATAATTATTCTCGGGGAGCCTGTAACCGTACGTTTTATGTTGGCGTCCCTGACCATTCTTGGTGGTATTGCATTGGTGATAATGTGTAAGTCGTATCATGCAGGTGCTCAACAAGTCAGATTAGCCGATGAAAAAGAGCGACGAGGTTGAAATCGGGCGTTAGTAACTGATCGTGGAGCACTAAACAGACTGTCAGACTATATAGGAACTTGTTTTTAAACATGTCAGCTCAGATTTGAGTTAATGCAATTTCTCTAATCTGGAGCTGCAGAAGGGCTATCTACTCAGGCTGCTGAATAAAAACTATAGGTTGGCTTTGTTAAAACAGGTTTCACATACCCGCTTTATATGTCGATTTTTCAAAATATACGTTTAAGCGAGCGCTATTTTTAAGCCGCCGTATTTATGAAACACCAGGTTAAGGTGCTCACTTTTACCGACACAAGATATAGGGGCCTCGACCCGATAAAAGCACATCAAATTTTCTTTTAGGAATCCCCAATGCACCCCAAAACTTCTCCCAAAAAGTCCACACTTTCTTAATTTTATTTTCCTTAAAAAATTTCTCTCACGAAAACAGATGCTTAGCTAACATCCTTAAAAATCAATTAAATTGATAGATTAATTTCGTATAGAAAAAAGGCCAATAACTGCTTTTTTCTATCAATAAGCGCTTGCCCCTAAAAACTATATTCGGGTAGTATTCTTGCCACTGACACAACATATAGTGTTTTTGCTTGTCAGAGACACTAAGAACAAAAATTATAAAATCAACATATTTTTGCATGAGGCAACCGCATGAGCGTAACGTTAAAAGCTGTTTCTGATGAAGTAAAGGACATACCTCTACAGGACGCATCACTCGATATCTGGGATAAAAAATACCGCCTGAAAGCCAAGACTGGCGAGGCTGTAGACACAGATGTTGATGCTACTTTCCGTCGCGTTGCACGCGCCCTTGCTGATGTTGAAACGGGCAAGAAAAATCAGGAAAAATGGTACGAAAAATTCCTCTGGGCACTGCGTAAAGGTGTGATCCCAGCCGGTCGTATTATTTCCAACGCCGGTGCCAAAGAGCACAAGCCTGCTACTTCAACAATCAACTGCACCGTGTCAGCTGTTATTCATGATTCCATGACAGACATCCTGACTAAAAATCTGGAAGCGGGCCTCACGCTGAAAGCAGGTTGCGGTATCGGTTACGAATTTTCCACGTTGCGTCCAAAGGGTGCTTACGTGTCTGGCGCGGGTGCATACACATCCGGCCCACTGTCCTTCATGGATATCTACGACAAGATGTGTTTCACCGTGTCTTCTGCCGGTGGCCGTCGTGGCGCGCAAATGGCAACCTTTGATGTTGGCCACCCGGATGTATTCGAATTCATTCGTGCCAAACGTGAAGATGGTCGCCTGCGTCAATTCAATCTGTCGTTGCTGATCACTGACGAATTTATCCAGGCTGTTAAAGATCAAGCCGATTGGCAGTTGGCATTCCCGGTTTCTGCCAAGGAAGTTGAAAATGACGGTATTGATCTGGCCGCTGATGACATCATCTGGCGCGAGTCTCCAAACGCGGAAGACTACGTACACAACGACGAAGGCCTGGTTGCCTGTCGTGTTTATAAAACGGTTAAAGCACAACGCGTGTGGGACGCCATCATGTCCTCCACCTATGACTTCGCTGAACCAGGTTTCATCCTGATCGACAAAGTTAACGAAATGAACAACAACTGGTTCTGCGAGCAAATCCGCGCCACTAACCCATGTGGTGAACAGCCTCTGCCACCTTACGGTAGCTGCCTGCTGGGTTCTGTGAACCTGACACGTTTTGTGATCGATCCGTTTACACCAAGCGCACGTTTTGATTGGGACGAATACCGCAAGGTTGTGAGCACGTTCACTCGTATGCTGGATAACGTGGTTGAAATCAACGGCCTGCCGCTGGAACAGCAACGTCACGAGATTGAAAGCAAACGCCGTCACGGCATGGGTTACCTGGGCCTAGGTTCAACCACTACCATGTTGGGCATGAAATACGGTGATGAAGCTTCTTTAGAGCTGACTGAGCGTGTGACCAAAGAAATGGCCATCGTCGGTTGGGAAGCGGCACTGGAACTGGCTGAAGAAAAAGGTCCAGCGCCGATCATGAACGAAATGTTCGACGTTACACCTTGCATGCTGCGCAAGCGACCAGAAATGGCCGCAGACGGCTTCAAAACTGGCGACAAAGTAGCCGGTAAAGTATTGCACGCCAAATACAGCCGCTACATGCAAAAGGTTGCCGAAGAGGCCCCAGAACTGGTTGCAAAACTGGCAGAGAAGGGCGCTCGTTTCACGCACCACACGTCTATCGCACCAACGGGCACTATCTCCCTGTCATTGGCTAACAACGCCAGTAACGGTATTGAGCCAAGCTTCGCACACCACTATGCACGTAACGTGATCCGTGAAGGTCGCAAAACGAAAGAGAAAGTTGATGTGTTCTCTTACGAGCTGCTGGCTTACCGTGATTTGATCAACCCAAAGGCTATGCCTTATTCCGAAGATCCGGAAGAGCAACTGCCTGAGTATTTCATTGCAGCCGACGACATTAAGCCCAAGCAGCACGTGGACGTGCAAGCCGCGTCGCAGAAGTGGATCGATTCCTCCATTTCTAAAACGGCGAACGTGCCAACGGACTTCCCCTACGAAGACTTTAAAGACATCTACATGTACGCTTACGAGCAGGGTCTGAAGGGTTGCACCACCTTCCGCTTCAACCCGGAAGCTTTCCAGGGCGTATTGGTTAAAGATAAGGATCTGGAAAACACCACTTACAGCTTTACCCTCGAAGACGGCTCAGTCGTCGAACTCAAGGGTAACGAAGAAGTGGAATACGATGGCGAAATGCACAGCGCAGCGAACCTGTTCGATGCCATGAAAGAAGGCTACTACGGCAAGTTCTAACGCCAGCAGCCCAAAGCAAAACATCGTAAACGTATAAAGACATTAGCAAGAAGAGGGCGCAGCAGCCCTCGCAAGGAGCCCAGAATGGCCACTAAAATTGATCAAAAAATCGTTGGTTACAAAGTTATCAACGACGAAGAAAAAGCCAAGCAAGCTGAACAAGCCGCCGCCGCTGCCGAAGAGCAAAGACAAAGCAACATCATTCAGATGCACGAAAGTGTTAAGCGTCCGGAAATGCTGGTTGGCTCAACCTACAAAATTAAAACGCCAGCGTCTGAACACGCTATGTACATTACCATCAATGACATCGTGCTTAACGAAGGCACGGATCATGAGCAGCGCCGCCCGTTTGAAGTGTTCATTAACTCCAAAAACATGGATCACTTCCAGTGGATTGTTGCCCTCACGCGAATCACTTCCGCTGTGTTCCGTAAGGGTGGCGACGTGACCTTCCTGGTGGAAGAAATGCAGGCTGTATTTGATCCAAAAGGCGGTTACTTCAAGAAAGGCGGTCGCTTCATGCCATCGCTGGTTGCTGAAATCGGCGGCGTGATCGAAGATCACCTGAAGAAAATCGGCATGATCGTCGACGAAGAAATGCACGCAACGCAGAAGCAGATTCTCGCTGAAAAACGCGCTGAATATGAAGATGCGCAAAAAGCCATTGCACCAGCAGCTGAAGCTGCAACAGAAGAGGGCGGTGAGCAATACCCAGCTGGCGCCACTGTTTGCAACAAGTGCAGCACTAAAGCCGTAATCATGATGGACGGCTGCATGACCTGCCTGAGCTGTGGCGATTCCAAGTGTGGCTAAGACGTAAAAGCGTTATTTCTGCATAGAAACGTCATCCCGGACTTGATCCGGGGGCCAGCTTTTTGTCATCCCGAACCGAAGGTGAGGGGTCTTGTTTTCAGTCACTCCGGCCCACGCCCGAATGACGCAGTAAAAAGCATTTCCATGAGCGCCCTCAGCGCGCACATGAATGGTTTGTTAGGGGGAAAGGGCAGCGGCGACACTTGCTTAGACAGGTGCGCTGCTTCTCCCGCTCCCCCTAAGTGACTTCAAAAGCATCAATGGATTGAGTCGCTTGAATTTAGGTTGGTGTTTTGCCCTGATTAGTAGGGTGCATTGGTTGTTTGTTAGTAAACGCAGGGAGAGGCGGGGGTCTATGAGAATAAATGCGTCTCCTTTTTCTTTTTATGCCCTGCAAGGAGTAGGCAAATTTGCAATTCATTCATAATGATTTAGGTCAAAGGAAGAGAGGTGAAATTGTTGAGGTTACTTTAACGAGTGGCGCTAACGTTCGCTTAATGGATAGTTCTAATTTCAATAGCTATAAAAATGGAAGACGGCACCGGTATACTGGTGGCTTAGCAAAAAAATCACCTTTAAGGCTTCAAATTCCTAGCTCTGGACATTGGCATGTTGCAGTTGATATGCAGGGATTGAGGGGAAGCACTAAAGCATCAGTACGAATGCTGCCGGGAGCACTTCCTGCGTTACAAGATCGACCTTTATCAGAAATACCAAGCCTAGTTCGTGACAACATCCCACCGCCAATCGAATCCGGTGGCGAAACTCACGATGTTTTCATTTCTCACGCATCTGAAGATAAAGATGATTTTGTTCGCCCTCTGGCAAATGCACTCATAGCGCAAGGTCTAAATGTGTGGTACGACGAAATGACTCTGAGAATTGGAGATAGCCTCAGACAAAAAATAGATAAAGGGCTAGTTAATAGCAAAGTAGGCCTGGTCGTTCTATCACCTTCGTTTATAAAGAAAGGCTGGGCTAACTATGAGCTTGATGGAATCGTTACTAGGACTGTATCGGGTGAGCAAGTTTTACTGCCAATTTGGCACAACATAACAAAACAACAAGTAGTTGATTTCAGCCCATCGATTGCAGACAAAGTTGCTCGTAGTACGGCTACTCATACGATTGAAGAGATTGCTATAGAAATTGCTGACCTTATAGAATCAAAAAATTAACGGAATTCTGGGGGCAGTTTACTTGATTCCCTCAGTTCTGTGATTAAATGGGTCAGAGCCCTTTAAAATATGTTTTTCAAAATTAAAAGGGGTCAGATCGAATATTTTTTGATCAATTCGAGCCTTCCTCAAGCTTTAAATATCTCGTTTCGCCTTTGCTGGCGAGTCAAGGCTGTTGGGCGCCCAACAGCCTTAACAATCCAAAACCGCCCCTACAGCTTGGTCGCTTCGCGACTGTCCTGCGCGTTTCACTTTCAAACGGGGGCTGCGGAACTCGCCTGCGGCTCAAACAGTCCTCGCCCTTTTTCCATTTGAAAGTTGCAATGCTCGGCTGCGCAGAAGGGGAGATTGGTTCGCGCCATGAACTGGCTACGGAGCGTTTTTTATCTCTTTGGGCCGCAAAGAAAATGAACTCGCCCAGCAGGGCGAAACGATTGTCGGCAAAAGTCCCCAGGCAACCTTCGCTTGTTTCCGTTTGAAGACCGCAATGCTCTGCTGTGCAGAAGGGGAGTTGGTTGGTACCATGAATAAGTGGTATTGGTGGGGCACTTCATAGCGGGGCCGGAGGGTGGAGCTTCCTCACTCCGGCCTGTTTTGTTGAAGTTGTTGTCCCCAATATAACGGCAACTTTTAACAGCCGTTTGGTGCAATCAGGCGCTGTAAATGCCTCCCCAGCGGCATCCCTCAGCACGTCGATCAAAGTCAGCCCGTCTGTCCTGTTTATCTATTTCAAAACGAACCAGTTCGCGGCGGTCAACACAGGTTCTGCGATGGGTTTCGCGGCGCTCTGGGCCTGTGTATTCCTCCCTAGGTCCAGCTGTTTTAAGGTCATCATCCCTGCTTGAATAAATTTCGGAATCGAGTGTTTCCAGTTCAAGCGTCATTCTTTCCTTCCTCGTTTATGGTTATTTGAATAGTGTAAAGCCAAACCGCAACCAAAATTGGAGGTTGTCTGTTATCAGCAGCCCCTTTCTGATTGCACTTTTAAACTTTACTGAATGAAAGCAAAAATTATGCCGGCCTTTAAAAACAATGGGTTATGGTTAGTGTTGCCCGAATATGTAAAATATATGGGCACAATTAATAGAATCAGAGCTTGTTTTAGGCTTTAACCAAAAGCCTTAACAATCCAAAACCGCCTGTCCCAAGGCACCTCTCTTGCTTCGCAATTCACCCTGTCTACTGCTCGATCGCTTCGTGACTGTCCTGTGCGTTTCGGTTTCAGGCGGCGCTTAGCAGCTTGGTTACGGTCTCAGAGAATACTCACTTAACCCGCTAAAAGTCTCCAGTGCTCGGCTGTACAGAAGGGGCACTGGTTTGTGGCCTGAACTGGCTACGGAGCGTTTTTTTTAGAGTAGCGCAGGGTATCGGCGCAGCCGATGATGGACTAGAGAGGCATTTCTTTTGGTTCGTTTTCTTTGAGCCGCAAAGAAAATGCACTCGCCCAGGAGGGCGAAACGGTTAGTTAAAGGGGTCAAAGTCCTTTTTTTATTTGAAAATTGTGAGACTCGACAGCTCTGAGATAGGCGGCGTTACTAACAATAGCTTCATCTGCAACTGAGCTTAAACCGTTAGGTTCAGCGTTCACCGTGAGTGGTAAAACAATAATTAAAGGGGCCGTAACGATTATTAAATACTCGATCTGACCCCTTTCTTTTCAGTCACTTTAATATCCATTATCAATGGATATTAAAGTGTTTTCCGCCATGCTCCTTCATCTTGCGTGGTGTTGCGGTAGGTTCAGAATACCCTGTTTCCAGTCTTCTTGGCTGAGTGAGTTCGATATAGTCAGAGAACTTCATCTGGATGATTTCCGCATGACTACCTGCGTTAAAGGCGATGGTTTGATTCATGCCGAAGCAGGGAGCCACATAGGTGGTTATCTCAAATAAATTCCCGAAGGGCGGCATTGCCCCAGCTTCACAGCGGGGGAACAGCGGGTAAAAGTCAGACTCGCTGGCAAGGCTGACGTTGGTGCTGTCCATTTCTGTTTTAAGCTCATCCAGGTTTATCCTGTAAGGTGCAGGTATGACCAACATAATGAACTTATCGTCAACGCAGGCGATGACGGATTTCATGAAATTCATACCATGAATATGAGAGGACTGAGCGGTTTGCTGGGCAGTGTAAGCGGGGGAATGGATAGTGGTTTTATAGTGGATCTGGTTTTCGTCCAGATAGGCTTTTAAGCGTGAATTAATCATGGCTTGCTCCTTTTATGATAGGACTAACAGAGCACAGCCGCATTTTTACAGCGGGGGGCATAAGTAAATAATAAAAACCTCCGCTATCAGAGTAAAAGAACCAATACTTCTATTGGTGTTGTTATAGCTACTTTTAGGTATTTCCGAATTAACAATTAAAGGGGGCGGTGACAAATACAAATCGTTCATAGGATCATTTGTCACCAACTCCATTTTTTTATAGTCTCAAGTGAAGCCTAAAACTGAGACCTGCCATGTTCTACAAATTTTTGGCGGATGCCATTCTATTATTCCATCTGTTATTTATTTTGTTTGCCCTGTTGGGTGGGATATTTGTCCTCTATCGCAGGTGGGTGGTTTTGGTTCATCTGCCAGCGGCGGTCTGGGCAACCTTTGTTGGTTTTACCGGCTGGATATGCCCGCTAACTCCGCTTGAAAAGCATTTCAGGGAAGTCTCAGGTGATTTGGGCTACTCAGGTGGGTTTATTGAACACTACATCATACCTGTGATTTATCCGGCTGCGCTGGAAATGGATATGCATCTGCTACTGGGTTATATCGCGCTGGTGATAAATCTGGTGATTTATATGTTTGTGCTTTACCGAAAATTAAAGGGGCGTAACCAAACTTAAAAGGGGGCTGACCCCGGTTAAGTTTTAATTGCGCTCAGCTCCACACCCTAAGCGTTATGTGTCTGAGGAGCGCTAATATCCCCTGTCGATCCACTACCTTCTAGCGACCGTGGATATTGTTGATGCTATGAAGGGCGCATTCGGTTGGAAAATACCGTATTCTATGGGCGTGAATACTAGAATACGTAGAGGAGAATACGAGTGGCTAAGCCCAATTACGCTTTCGAGAAGCGCCAGAAAGAAATAGCCAAAAAGAAAAAGAAGGAAGAGAAGCGCTTGCAGAAAGCAGGGGCTGGCAAAAGTCAGCTACAGGACGATCAACCTATATCGGGAAACGACGATAAATAGGTAACAACAGGCAACACAGAGCAAAATAAACGAAGTTAACGAATATTAAATACACATAGGAAAACAGGTCATGAGTTCAGGTACAGTGAAGTGGTTCAATGCAGATAAAGGTTTCGGTTTCATTACTCCAGATGATGGCGGCAAGGATCTATTTGTTCATCATTCGGAAATTCAAAGTGGCGGTGGCTATGCAACTCTTAGCGATGGTCAGAAAGTAGAGTTTGAAGTTGGGCAAGGTCAGAAAGGACCGTGTGCTAATAAGGTTGTGCCTCTCTAACTCTCCCCATTTAACGGGTTTGAGTAAAGTTAAAAGGGCTATCAAAGCCCTTTTTTCTTGCCAGCTCTAACCTACTAGCATTTTAAATATCCTTTTCGCCCTTGCTGGGCGAGCCAAGACTTTCAGACGTCCAAAAGCCTTGGTAATCCAAAACCGCTCGCGTAAAAGGGGGCGTAACGATTATTAAATAATCAATCTGACCCCTTAAAATCTTAAGCTATTAATCAACGTAAATAGGGTCTTCCAGTTTACCGATAACAACTTCAGATACTTTCTCCTGTGCGGTTAACCAGTTTTGGACGGCAGTACGGTCTTCTTCTGTGGCCGATTCATAACGGCCGATAGAGGTGATAAATCCATCAAAGGATTCATCGTCGCTTCCACCTGCAATATGAAGGTCGTTTGATTCAACAAAACTAATAAATTCATCGAAGAAGCTATCAAGTTCGGCTTCGTTTTCGAAAGCTAGTTCGCACGTAAAACCAAAGCCCAGGATTGAAAACTCATCCATGTAGAGTTTTTTACGAAGGCGGCGGCTTCTGTTTATTTTAGCTGGGTTGTTCATGGCAATTCCTGATTGAATAAAAGTGATGAGTAATTTGGGCGCCTATAATACGAATAATTGGGGTAAGAGTAAAAACTCTAGCTTGGGCTTATGGGGTTTTACTCTGTCCTGAAATGCTTTTGATACAAATGAAAGGAACATAAATGAGCGATAAAGGAAAACATCCGGTAAATGCAGTTTTGGCAGTATTTTTTTGCTGACCACTATCGTTGGCTGCTCAACTGTAGGTGTAGTACCAAGTCTAAAATTTAACTCGTTGGTTATCCAAAACAACTCAGGCATGGTGCTTGAAGGTGTACGAATCAAAGTGGAGGAAACCGGTGCTTTAGCCTCTTGCAGCGTGGTACTCCCGGGTAGTTCTTGTTCGACACGTTTCCCGGACAAACTTTACCAAAGGAATCCCATTTATATTTCATGGGTGCTCAATGGGCAGAGCAGGGCAGTAGGTCCTGTAATAGTAGAGCTTCCAGGAGAAATATATAGAGAGCTAAGTGCAAGTGCTTTGCTTGAATTTGGTTTGCATGGGCAGATTTCAGCAAGGTTTGTATATTGATCGTTCACTTTTAGGGAGAAAAGGGGACGAGGGGAAAGGGACGCATTTATTTGACAAGCTCAGGCTGCCAAGGCGACCTTTAGAATCAATGACAGTCCAGTCAAGAAGGTGATAATTTCAAAGGCGCGTTTGATGAGTTGGTTGCCTTTGATTCTTCCCCAGTGAGCGCCAAGGTAGCCGCCGACAAATGAAGCAGTGATGAGCACGGGCAGCCAGGACCATTTCACCTCGGTTTGTAGTGCTAATGTTAAGGCACCGCTGCCATTCCAGAATAAGCCCACCAGCACCAGCGTGTAGGCGACCGCCTGTTTGTAGTCCAGGCCAAACCAGCGTACCAGCCAGATGGTGACAAAGAGCCCGGTTCCAGAAGTCAGTGACCCGTTTAGTACACCAATGAGCAGCAGGCCGGCACCGCCCAATAGCATGCCAGTGGTATCGCGGTGCTTTT
>Ga0209396_1005863_pt1 | contig 11481 bp, 13 predicted proteins | sample GOMGulsemesocosm_6_FD_184638 | JGI IMG/M metagenome (GOLD analysis project Ga0209396, IMG submission 184638) | Methane-oxidizing microbial communities from mesocosms in the Gulf of Mexico - GOM8C Gulf of Mexico (SPAdes) (version 2) | ecosystem: Environmental > Aquatic > Marine > Cold seeps... | reverse complement strand
TTGTTGACATCATTATTATGCAAGTGTATAAATTTATGCAAGCGCATAATTTGATTATTTTTAAAAATCATTTCGAGACCTCAATATGACAATAAGTGGCACAAAGACAAATTCGAATATTCTTGAGATTACTGGACTGAGGAAGAGCTTTGGTCAATTAGAAGTCTTAAAAGGGATAGATTTGAGCGCTAAAAAAGGGGATGTTATCGCCCTCATTGGTGGCAGCGGTTCGGGAAAGTCAACCACGCTTCGCTGCATCAATATGCTAGAAACACCAACGGCTGGCGATATTCGAATTTTTGGAAAACAAATCGAGTTAATTGCCAATAAACAAGGTGAGCTAGCACCCAAATCTCCGAGAGAGTTACGACTGATTCGCCAAAAACTCGGCATGGTATTTCAGGGTTTTCATCTTTGGCAGCACATGAGCATTGAACAAAATATTATTGAGATACCGATTCAAGTATTTGGTAAATCTAAAGAGCAAGCCTTAATTGAAGCCCATCAATTACTGAAACGCGTTGGTCTTTACGATAAAAAACACCAGTACCCTTGCCATCTATCCGGTGGTCAACAACAAAGAGCCGCCATCGCCAGAGCCTTGGCTATTAACCCAGAACTCATGTTGTTTGATGAGCCCACATCAGCCCTAGACCCTGAACTAGTTAGTGAAGTACTTACTGTCATGAGAGACCTTGCAAATGAAGGACGTAGCATGATTATAGTGACCCATGAAATGAAGTTTGCCGCCGATGTTGCCAATAAAATCATGTTTTTAAACGACGGCAAAGTTGAAGAATCAGGCTCCGCTGACGAGATATTTAATGCACCTAAATCTGAGCGATTAAAACAATTTATCCAATCCATTAGATAAGCAATAAATAAGCAAACCTAGAAAGATGAAAATCATAACAATAAATCAACAAACTAGCGGAAGTGAACCATGAAAATTAAAACCTCAGCCATCATAAGCGCATCAGTCATTGGCCTACTCTCTACTTCAATCGCCGCCCAGACGATTAAGATTGGTATAGCTACTGAACCTTACCCACCCTTTTCAGTACCGGATGCCTCTGGTAACTATACTGGCTGGGAAATAGACATAGCTAACGCTATTTGCGCCCAAGCAAAGCTTGATTGCAAAATTGTCGCTACTGCTTGGGATGGCATTATCCCTGCTCTTTTATCTAAAAAAATCGATGTCGTTGCAGCCTCTTTATCTATCACAGCAGATCGTAAACGTGTGATTGATTTTTCTGATAAATATTATCAATCCGGCGCCTCCATAATCGGATCTAACAAAGCGCAATTTGGAAGCTCTCCGACTGAATTAGATGACAAGATTATTGGCCTTCAAGCAGCAAGTATTCATGTTAAGTTTGCCAAAAAATATTACCCCAATGCCACCATTAAAGAATATCAAAGCCAAGACGAAGCAAATCAGGACCTTTACTCTGGTCGCATCGATGCAACTCAAGCAGACGCACTAACACTAGAAAGCTTCTTAAATTCAGAACAAGGTAAAAACTGCTGCGATCTCAAAGGTATGGCGGTTAACGATGAAGCCTTATTAGGTGAAGGTATTGGCTTTGGTCTAAGAAAAGGCAATGCTGAACTCAAAAGTCAGCTAAATGATGCGATTCAAGCAATTCGTCAAAACGGTGTTTATGAACAGGTCTCTCAATCCTATTTCAGTTTCAATATTTACGGCGAATAACGACCACCCGCTAAGGTGCATGGGCACCTTAGCAAGCCATTAGGATGACACATGTTTATTGATTACCAATCCATGTCAATATGGGAATTATTGGCATTTAATGCGCCAGGATGGGGTGGAACTCTGCTAAAAGGGCTCGCTCTATCTTTAGAGATTGCCATCTTAGGTTTCTTAATCGGGCTTCTCATTGGTATTTTTGGAGCACTAGGAAAACTCAGTAAGAATATTATTAGCCGTGATTTGTGGGCATGTTACACCACAGCTGTTCGTGCTATTCCTGAATTGGTTCTCATTTTATTAATTTATTTTGCCCTACCCAGCGCGTTAAACAGCTTACTTAATGCCATAGGGTTTGAAGAAATCGAAATTAATGCTTTTATTGCCGGTGTTTTGGTCATTTCATTTGTTCAAGGTGCTTATGCTACTGAGGTGATACGCTCAGCTATGATGGCAATTCCCACAGGGCAAATTGAAGCAGCCCATGCTTTTGCCATGCCTAAGTTCAAGATTCTTTATCGAATCAGTCTCCCTGCTATGCTACCCCATGCATTACCAGGCCTTTCCAATTTATGGTTGATTGCAACTAAGGACACGGCATTACTTGCGGTAGTGGGATTTACTGAGTTAACTCTCGCCGCCAGACAAGCCGCGGGGTCGACCAAGGAGCAACTGCTATTCTTATCAGTTGCTGGATTACTCTACCTCATTATCTCTTTGCTTTCGGATGTGTTTTTTAAACACCTTATCCGTCGCGCTAATAAAGGACAGATGCATGGATAATATACCCTCAACGCCTACCTCCTTAGCCGCTAAAAAAGCGCCTCAAATTTTCCGCCCTTTTACATGGTTAATGCCCCATAGAGTCATTTTAATTGGCTTAGTGATATATTTAATTAGTCTGTTAATCAATAAATTAGATTGGTATTGGATAGAAGAGTATCAAGACGACATACTGATAGGATTATGGCGCACCCTGGTATTACTGGTGACCACCTTTGTGACAGGTTTCATTCTTGCTATCCCTATTGGGCTCGTTCAAGTGACAGGTCCTAAATACTTAGCCAGACTCGCTCAAAGTTTTTGCTCAGTCATACGAGGCACCCCCTTGTTACTGCAAATTTGGCTTATTTATTATGGCATAGGGTCAATTTTTCCAGAAATTGAATGGTTAAGAGACTCTTTTTTATGGCCTTACCTGACGGATGCCTGGCCTTATGCTTTTCTTGCGTTAACCCTATCTGTTGCCGCTTATGAGGGTGAGATTATGCGAGGCGCTTTTGCAGGGGTTCCAAAAGGAGAACTTGAAGCCGCAAAAGCCTTTGGCATGTCGCCTTTTAAGATATTGACACGCATTTGGTTACCAAGGGCAATCCAACGCTCATTACCCGTGATTGGTGGTGAAGTAATTTTACAACTAAAGGCCACGCCTTTAGTGGCAACTATCACCTTGATCGATACCTATGCGGTATTTTCAAAAATCAGACAAGAAACCTATATAGTCTATGAACCCTTGTTATTCATGACAGGGATATACCTCATATTGGCAGGTATTATTGCTTTGATATTTAACCGTTTAGAAAAGAAAAATGAGGCTCATTAGCCTCATTTTTCTCGCTATCACCGCTTCAATTCTAATGAGCACTCAAGGGCTAATCCCAGTTCTTCTTACGTGACGCTTTAATCTGACCCTTTTGTTTTTTCTGCTCTATGCCTTTTCGTTTAGAGGATTTTGACGGTTTTGTCGCCCGCCTTACTTTCTCCACTTTAATCGCATCCAATATTAATATTTTCAGTCTCGCCAACGCATCTTCACGGTTCAATTCTTGGGTTCTATGCTGTTGCGCTTTTATAATCACAACACCATCTTTTGTTATTCGATGATCTTTTAGCGCCAAGAGACGACCTTTATGGAACTCAGGTAGAGAAGATGCTTTAACATCAAACCTTAAATGTATAGCTGAAGACACTTTATTTACGTTTTGACCACCCGCGCCTTGTGAACGAATCGCGGTTAGTTCCATTTCATGATCCGCAATTGATACTGCAATAGAGATTTGTAACATGGGGTATTTTCCATAAAAATAGCCAAGTATTAGACTAAAGTAGGTCGTTAAAATCTGACCTAGGTTTGATAAAAGCAACGTATTGTATCAGTTAACTCAAACATAAAGACATTTTGAGGAAGCATCGCTTTGAATGGGGTACAATTACGACCATTGTGTTCACCTCATATTCAGCATTTTTTAGACATCGTTTGGAGCAATTAGATTGACTAAATTTCGTCCCTGTATCGACCTACACCAAGGTAAAGTAAAACAAATCGTTGGTGGCAGTTTGAATGACCATGGCGCCAAAGAAAACTTTATTAGTGAGCACGATGCAGCGTTTTATGCCGCTCTCTACAAAGAGCACTCTTTGACTGGCGGCCATGTCATTGCATTGGGGCCTGGCAATAAAGAAGAAGCCATTAAAGCACTTAAAGCCTACCCCAATGGATTACAGTTTGGTGGTGGTGTTAACCATAAAAATGCCAATGAATTTCTTAACGCAGGGGCGTCTCACCTTATCGTCACATCCTACCTTTTTGAGAATGGTGAATTCTCTTGGGATAGGCTTGATAGAATAAAGCGCGAAACAGGGACAGAAAGACTCATCCTAGACTTGAGTTGTCGACGTACTGCCACTGGCTGGAACATAGCCACTGACCGTTGGCAAACCGTCACATCAACCCAGATCAATTTAGAAAACTTGAATGAGTTAGCCGATCACTGCGATGAGTTTTTGATTCACGCAGCAGATGTAGAAGGGCTTCAAGCAGGCATAGATCAGGAACTGGTTGAGTTTTTAGGCAAACATTGCTCAATTCCGACCACTTATGCCGGCGGCGCAAGAACCTTAGAAGACCTTGCTTTGGTTGAGCAACTATCAAAAGGAAAGGTCGATTTAACCATAGGCAGTGCATTGGATATTTTTGGTGGCAAAGGGGTTACGCTAGATCAGTGTATTGAGTGGAATACTAAAGCCTAATACAGCAAGCATGCCATTAATACGACTCAGATAAGGCGGTTAGATATCCTTGTCTGAGTATTTATTCCTTAGACCCTCATTGTCTATAGGGCTTTTTACTAAGTCCAAACGCTCATCCTTTAATACGACCAAATCAAACCTGAACATTGCTAATACAAAAAGCTGCAGCAAAATAGCGGCATAGACAATCAATGGCCAAGCAGAGTTCATCGTCAATGCTAATACCAAAGCTAATAATCCAGTGCAATAACACAGGCACTGGGCCAAAATTTTAACCTTGGTAGTCACCCCGAAACTATGACCACAAAGATGACATGTGGCGCTACCAAATGAACCCATAAAAACATTAAACAAATGCCTGAAACCACGTCCTTGGCAGTGGGGACAAGTCAGCATCTTACCCTCCTTAAATGGTAAACCCGCTAAAGCGTTAAACTTCTTTTCTTCGAATATCATATTATGAAATTAGTCGTAAATGATTTATCTAATAACAAGCTCACAAATAATCACAGCGAGACTCATTATTTGTCTTTAATCGAGGAGAATTCACGCTCAAGGTCATACTTCTTAGAGGTGACGTACTTTTCTATATCCTCAATACGACGACTCGCTTGATTCATTCTGTCTCTAGCACGCTTTAAACGAATTGATGATGAATCCGAATACTTAAACATTTTTTTAGGGCCATATTGATGGCGCCTTTCATCGTATTCAAAGTGCATCTCTCCACCCCCTGGTTTTAGAACATACCAAAGGCCTATATAAGCAAAGAAAGTAAAACCACCCAAAAACAAAAAGCCACCAAAAAAACTTAAACGAACAACCCAAGGCTCTAAATCAAAGTGATCAGCCAACCCAGCACATACTCCCCCTATATAGCCTTTGTCACGATTACGATAAAGATTCACACCCCATCCCTTTTGCTTGCTTTCTTCAAACATTTTTTTACATTGAGTCTTAAACTTTTGCTTCATCATATTATTCTCCCGATGAAGGATGCTCATCCTTCGAATACTGTTGGTGGCTGCGGTAACCCCCTTGCGCCTCTTTATCTCGCCAATTTGGACTATCGGCATCCAGAATTCTTTCTAATATCTCGATACGATCTGTTAATTTGTCGGCGGTTTTTAATAAGTCATCTAATTCCACTCTATCCTCCTCAACCAAACCTTTGGCAGAACGCCTCTTACTCAAATAATGTAAAACTAGCCATAATGGAGCAACAAGCCCCATAAAGATGATGACCGGCACAAAAAAGAAAACCGCCATATTCATACATTTATCCTTAATATATTTCTTTATTTAAATGGACTTGGTAGCGAACAAAAGACTTATTTACTCGCCATTTTTGCTTTCAACTGGCTCAACTCATCATTGATTTGATCATTTTCTTTTAAAGCGTCTATCTCAGATTTTAAGTTTGTTTTTGCATTATCACCGACATCCATGGACTCAAGCTCACCCTCTAAGGTATCCATGCGACGCTCAAAGCGTTCAAACTTGTCAAATGCATCATCTAGGTTAGCGCGCTGGCTCTGTTTTCTTACTTTGAGCCTATTTTCAACACTGGTTTGGCGCATCAGCATGGTTTTTTGCTTTGTCTTGGCATCATCTAGCTTAGTTTGTAGCTGAGCAATTTCGTCATTTAAACTCGATAAGTGATCATCAAGTTCACTCAACTCATGCTCTATGGTAGCAACCTCTTTGGCTGTCGACTGTTTTTCAGATAACGCGGCACGAGCTAAATCTTCACGCCCTTTATCAATGGCTAGCATGGCTTTATCTGTCCATTCTGCAATTTCATCTTTAATTCTCGCCAAACGACGCGCCGCTGTTTTACGATCTGCAATAACACGAGCAGAACTAGATCTAACCTCAACCAGGGTTTCCTCCATTTCCTGAATAATCATACGAATCATTTTTTGTGGATCTTCAGCCCTATCTAAAAGGGATGTAATGTTGCTATTAATGATGTCTGTCATTCTTGAAAATATACCCATTGTATTACTCCTTAAGATGTCACATTTAATGATTTAAAATAATTCACATATAACAAAGTCTATATCAGGTTTTATGCCAACTTATACAATCTCAATAAAATCAAACAGTTACAAATTAAAGATATAAAAAAATTAAAGTAAAGCTGCCATCAAAGGTGAATAAAACCAATTTTATTGGTTTTATTAACCACCAAATCCAGTTATTTTAACCACTCAATCTTCACATCATCATTCTTTAAGCAGGCGATTTATGTCTTCAAGCCCACAACGCACCATTGGTAGCTCAGCCGAATTAGCCCGAGCATTAGATCAAGCCTCAGCACTTGCCAGCATAAATAGGCCTATTCTAGTGCTAGGCGAAAGGGGCACAGGTAAAGAACTGATTGCTCAAAGACTGCACTTCCTTTCACCTCGCTGGGATCAAGCTTTTATCTCATTAAACTGCGCCACCATTAGTGAAGACCTAATGGAGAGCGAGCTATTTGGCCATGAACCCGGTGCTTTTACCGGTGCACAAAAAATCCACCATGGTCGTTTTGAGCGGGCAGATGGCGGTTCACTTTTTTTGGATGAGCTAGGCGCCATGTCAACCAGACTTCAAGAAAAGCTATTAAGGGTGATTGAATATGGAGAATTTGAACGCCTAGGGGGACACAAAACATTGAAAGTAGATGTACGAGTCATAGCAGCAACCAATGCTGATTTAAAAGCCATGGCAAACAAGGGTGAGTTTCGAGCAGACTTATTAGACAGACTCGCTTTTGATGTGATTGTTACCCCACCATTAAGAGAGCGATTAGAAGACATTGAAGAATTAGCTGACTATTTTGCCATGCGTATGAGCATAGAGTTGGGCTGGGCCAGTTTTGCAGGTTTTAGTGAAATCGCATTGAAAGCGCTTAAAGATTATTCATGGCCTGGCAATATCCGCGAGCTTAAAAATTGCATTGAACGCTCAGTGTTTCGACAAGGTGAAACAGATGAACAGCTTGAAGACATCATCATAGACCCTTTCCCGAAACACGCAGAAATCACATCCGGTAAAGATAAAATAGAATTAAACCCTGACACCTCAAACCAACAAGCTCCCTCAAGCAACCACTTAAAGTCAGAGCTTGGTTTTAAAGAAGCCATCAATCAGCTAGAAAAAGAGCTTCTAACTCAAGCTCTGGAAGAAAACCAGCAAAGCCAAAAACGTGCCGCAACAGCATTAAGTCTGAGTTATGACCAGATTAGAGGCTTGATGAAGAAGCATTTGAAATAACCCCCTTCAATGATGGTTTAAACCTGTAAAGGTAAGAATCAGTAATTGACATAAATCTAATGTAGCAGACAAGTACTAGACAAAGCTTACGATATAAATATAATGCATACGAATTAATTGCTCTATCACAAATATTGAATGACTCAATACATATAAAACAACAAGGAAAGTTATGAATAAACTTCTCTCTTTGGCAGGCTTCTGCTTATTACTTACCGCTTGTGGCTCATCAGACTCAGATTCGGACTCCTCATCCAGCTCATCTTCAAATAACACCAATACAGGCACAGGCTATGTCACAAACCTAAAGTTTGATGCTGATGCACTAGAAAGTCGAACCCTATATGACCTATACGATAATAGTGCAACTACACCTACAAATTACTTCCCTTTTTATATCACCCTTGATGATGAATTAAATGCACAAATAGGGGATGGCTTTAATCCTGATTATGAAACCGATTACAGCGAATTTACTTATGCAGTCAATACTGATGGCTACCTAGAAATAAGTACTAGCAGCAAAGCAGGCATTATCAAACCCATTGAAATGATTGATGAGTTAAGCGTTATTACAGAGTATTGCGATCTTGATGACAATGATGTGGAGTCCAATTGTGAAACCGGCTATTTATTTGATTCTCAAGCGGATGCTGAAAGTTACATTAATACCAATGCTACTTCCAAAACAGCGATCGACACCTCAGGCTTAGTTAGCAAAATCAGCAATGCATTAGAAGACAAAGAATATAGTTATACGGAGCAAGTCAGGAGCATTGATGGATCTGATTCTGAAATTACTGATATCAGTTTCGTATCAGATTATCTATATCTTGAAGAACTAGACCTAGACGATAACAGCATTACAGATTTAACCGAAATAGCAAACCTCACTCAGATAGATATATTAAGCCTTGGCAGTAACAGCATATCAGATATAGCCGCATTAAATAATCTTACTAGTATTACCAGCTTAGACCTTAGCTTCCAAAACAATGACGATGGCATGGTTAATATTTCAGATTATGACTCTCTATATACTTTAACAAATATAGAAGCGCTATTTATTGATGAGTATGGAGATACAGAATCTGCAGCAGCGTTTAGCCTTAATACACTTATCAACAGTATTAACGATAAAGACCAACTCACTGACCTATACCTAGAATCAGTTAGACTAGATGATACAGATATGGCTGATATCGTAGGAGTAAATAATCTTGAAACAATTGTCCTATATGACGATGGCATTACAGATTTCTCTGATTTAACACAAAATAACTCATGGTCTAACCTAGAAGATATAGCACTTGTTTCAAGTCATACCGACCAAGCATTATTTAGTCTAGATGACATGATTAATAATAATTTAGAGATCAGTAAACTTACCAATTTAGACCTGCAAAACATCACATTTGATGACAATGATTTAATCACATTAACAGGTGGATCACTTTCAAACCTTGAAGGTTTAATCCTAGTTGATACTGACATCACTGACTTTTCACCACTTGCTGAAACCTCTTTAGAAACCATTGAGTGGCTAATACTTGGAAACCGAAATGAAACCACTCCGTTAAACCTAGATTTCTCAAATATAAGCAGTATTGCTGAAACAATATATGGGCTTTATCTTACTGATTTCGATACGATTTCAAACTTTAGCCTAGAAGGCTCTAATGCTTTGAAGTATTTAGACTTAGAAAACAGCAATATAACAGGTATGACAGCGGACACTTTTAATACTGAAGTACTAAAAGCAAACAACCTAGAATCGCTGTATTTAACAGGCTTCCAATTAGACAGCGGTAATGTCGTTTGTACCGATTTAGCCCTATTAGAGACAACAAGCTGTTATAACTAACCCATCAAAGGAGCCTCAATACTTGTCGAGGCTCCTTTTCTTTAAAAATACTTCCCGCTCACCACCTTCGCAGGCTCTCTTTGCATTATGGTCTCGCCATCTTTCACTGAGAGCAGCACGTCACCTTGTTTGCGCAACACTGTGTAATCATCTTCACCATCCAATAGGATGAAGCTAGCAGGTTTACCCACTTCAATGCCATATACATCTTCTATACAGAGGGTTTTGGCACTGTTATCTGTGATGAGGCTTAAGGCGGTGCTGAAGTCTTGATAACCCATCATTTGACAGATGTGCAATGCAAAGTCTAATGTGCGCAATAATTTACCATTACCTAATGAATACCAAGGGTCAAAGATGGAATCTTCTCCTAGACACACGTTTATGCCAGCGGCATTCAACTCTTTAACACGGGTCACGCCACGGCGTTTAGGGTAGGTATCAAAGCGGCCTTGTAGGTGAATACTTTCGGTGGGACAAGAAACAAAATTAATACCGGAGTTTTTTAATAAGCGAAAGAGTTTAGAGCAATAGGCATTGTCGTAAGAATGCATGGCAGTGGTGTGACTGGCAGTGACTCTGTGGCCCATTTTATTAAACAGAGCTTCACAGGCAAGCAACTCTAAAAAACGTGAGTTAGCATCGTCTGTTTCATCACAATGCACATCAATCAGTCTGTCGTATTTAAGCGCGAGCTCAATAATTTTTTTAACAGACGCTTCACCCAACTCTCTTGTGTATTCAAAATGCGGAATGCCGCCCACCACATCAGCGCCTATTTCAAGAGCTTCAATCATGAGATCAAGCCCCCCCTCATAGGAAAGTAAGCCATCTTGAGGAAAAGCCACCACTTGAATATTAATCTTATCTCTTAGCTCATCGCGGATTTCACAAAGAGTGCGCACACCAATCAAACTAGGGTCTGTGGTATCTGCATGAGTACGCACATGCTGCACACCATTCTCGACCAACATCTCTAGCGTTTGATAAACCCGCTTACGAATATCCGTTTCAGTGAGCATAGGTTTGCGCTCACTCCAGCGCTCAATCCCTTCAAACAAGGTGCCAGAATTATTCCAGTTAGGTTCACCTGCCGTCAACGCGGCATCAAGGTGGATATGAGGTTCGACAAAAGGCGCACAGACCAGTTTACCTTGAGCATCAAACACGCCTTCATGCTCAGGCAAATCAAGGAAATCATGCTGCTCATCGATAGAGATAAATTGCCCATTGGCAATCTTAATTCGATGTAGCGCGGCTTTACCTCGTAAACGGGCGTTGATTAGTTCCTTCATGACGAATCCTCATTGAGTAATTCATCAATTAAACAACTATTTAGCGCGCTTCGCCAACCATTTAGTAAGGATAGGCAAAGCAGAGGTTGGCACCTGAATTGCGCCAGCTAGGGGGAGAAACATAGGACCAAGCAAAACCCCCGCTATGGTATGAGTTAGCAGAACATTACGATTTCCCGCTGTTACAGCAGCCATAAACGCCTGCTCTTTACCCTGTTTTTTATAAAGCATAAATGCTGCAACAAAAAACAAACACACCAAGAAAGTAGAAATCGCAATAAGCTGGTAAGCCAATATAGGATCTTGATCCCATT
>Ga0209396_1005862_pt1 | contig 11485 bp, 7 predicted proteins | sample GOMGulsemesocosm_6_FD_184638 | JGI IMG/M metagenome (GOLD analysis project Ga0209396, IMG submission 184638) | Methane-oxidizing microbial communities from mesocosms in the Gulf of Mexico - GOM8C Gulf of Mexico (SPAdes) (version 2) | ecosystem: Environmental > Aquatic > Marine > Cold seeps... | reverse complement strand
TGTTCACATAGATGTTGTTAACATCAAGCAAAAGGTCGCAATCAGCCTCGGCCACCACGGCGTTAATAAAATCTATTTCTAACATGTCTTGATCTGGGGCGCAGTAATAGGAAACGTTCTCCATAGCGATACGGCGCTCGAGTATATCTTGTGCTTGGCGAATTCGCGCTGCCACATAATGCACGGCTTCTTCAGTAAAGGGGATTGGCAGCAAATCGTAGAGATGGCCGCTGTCACTACAATAACTGAGGTGCTCGGTATATTGAGAGATATTATGCTCGTTGAGAAAGGTTTTAATCTTTTTGAGTAACTCTATGTCGAGGGGCGCTGGAGAGCCAATGGACAGCGATAAACCGTGAGTCACAAACGGAAAGCGTTCGGTATAAGCTCTAAAGGCTTTACCAAAACGGCCACCCACGCCAATCCAATTCTCTGGGGCAACTTCCATAAAATCGACATGATCAGTAGAAAGATCTGCGAGGGAGCCCAACAGGCTCCTCCGCAAACCGAGCCCTGCACCGTTAAGAGGCTTAAGGCCTCCTGAAACAGAAACAGACTGGCTCATGACTTATGCAGCACCGCCACATTTGCCTTCGCCACACTTACCTTCTTTACCGGCTTTTTTGTCTTCGCCGCATTTGCCTTCTTTGTCGGCTTTTTTGCCTTCGCCGCACTTACCTTCACCACATTTACCTTCTTTATCGGCTTTTTTACCTTCGCCGCACTTACCTTCACCGCACTTGCCTTCTTTGTCGGCTTTTTTGCCTTCGCCGCACTTACCTTCGCCACACTTGCCTTCTTTCTCTGCGCCGGCCAGGTTATAACCAGACTCAAGCGACTGTGCTGCAAAGGGGTTTTCGCTAGCGAAACTCATTGTGCTGAGAGTGGCTGTTGCAAGGAAAGCAGCGCCAACAGCAGCCGCCATAGGGGTGATTTTTCTGATGCTCATAAGGGTATTCTCCAAGTCCACTATTATCATTTATTTTGGCAATTTACATTGCCTCTATAAAGTAACGTTTTTGTAATGCCAATGAAAGCCACAGCTGAATAATTCGAACAGTGACACCTACGAAGCCTGATTCTGAGTTGCGCTGTCGTAACGTGCTAATTATGACCGAGCTGTCGCCAATTAGTTTCGACGAAACTAAAACTTTAAGCCGTTTTTTTAGCGAATAAGGGCTTGTCCTTGGATGTATAGTCAAGCCAAGCCAGCAAATCGGGTAAATGGTCGGCCATGGCATCGCGATGACTAAGCAGAGAGCACGCACTATAATTGTGCCGATTACCGGCCAAACGAGATATTGGCACGATCCGAGCGTCATGCTCACCAAGTTCTTCCAACCACAAACGACAGTCCGCTAAATCACCCGATCGCTTGTTGTTCTGTGGGCATAAGTAGAGGCTGGGCGGCAGAGCCTTGCGCGCTAAGGCATGACGATAGTCAAAGCGGTCCCCAGGATCTATCCAGTCAGTCGCAATTTTCCAATGACGCCACTCACTCGCAAGTTGCCGACTTTCCTGAGAAGGGCCCAAGAAAGCCCCCATTACACGCCCAAAGAAAAAACCGCTCGCGGTTTGGGCGCCTCTCCATGCCATGTCTCGTAGCGATTTACGCAGAGTCGACAATCTGGCTCGCCGCCCCGCCGCCAAGTGAACCATACCCAAAACTTTGGCGGGAAGGACATCCAAGCGTGCATAGGTACTGGCAAATAGAACACTGCCTAAACCTTTGCCAAGCCAAACTTGCGGGCACCCTGGCCGCAGGCGTGCAACGGCCGACAAGTGGTGAGGAATGTCCTCCAGAATGGCCTGATGCAAGCCCCAATTTACCGAACCCTTCACCGCCGGCCAGCTGCGACCTTTACCACGAAGATCCAAAATAAACACATCGTAACCGGCCGCGGCTAACATCGGCGCTATACCACGCTCATCGTCAAAGCGAGACTCCAATAATTTCGGGAAAAAAACTTCGGCGTCCTCCATAAAGCCGGCCAGCATTAGTACAGGTGTACCAATGGAGCTCCGCTTAAACACGCGGTGAAGACCGAGCTGAATACCATCAACTCCCTTCACACAATGGAATTCGTACCCGAGCTGTTGGTGATTCCAGTTAAGAGTTTGCATGCTACAAGCTGAGCTCCAAGGCAAGCAGTAAACTGTCAATGTTATTGCGTGTAATTGTAAGGATATTAATTCTCCTGGGACAGTGCCCACTGTTTATTAAGGCGCTTTCCTGAAACAGGCATCAGCGTTTTTACCGACTGAGCGAATAAGCTCACGCGAAATTCCTCGAGAAGCCAACGATATTGCACGAGGGCCTCATTGTTCCAGGCCAGCTCACCGTCTCTTGCCACAAGCTCCTTAAGGCGCTCTAGATGGGGTGAAATCTCGGCCAACTGCACTTTGTCTTTTTGCACTTGCAAGGGCGCTTTTTCCAAGCGTACTTCTATCGCTTTAAAATAACGGGGGTACTGCTGCAACCATTGCAAAGGGGTCGAGAATAGAAAGCCCGGATAAATAAGTTCACTCAACTGTTGATTGATATCGCCCACGGTAAAGGCCAATGCAAAAGCATTTTTGTTTTTCTTTAAGGCCTGTTTCACAGCCACCATTTTTGCCAATGCCTCGAGCAATAATTGCTCCAGCGTTTGCGCTTGCGCCACCAAATCAAGTTTTGCTTTATTGGCCCGCGCCTCAAACTCTTCCTGACTGCGCGGCAGCGTTCCCTCTAATTCACACAACTGCGCAATAGCGGCTAAAATGAGGTCTTCCACAACTTTTTCGCGATTGCCAATGCCGGCAACTGAAAGCCCTATATCTTTTCCTTTAAGTATTTCCTTACGTAAATACTTACCATTTTTTTCCAGATAGATGTACGCCAGACGCGCGACACCCCGGCGACTTAAAAACAATGCCTCCGCTGGGTTGTCGATAAGCCGCAGTGCAACGCTATCACCTTCGTCGACCAAAGCCGGATATGCACGCATACTAATACCGCCTCGTTCTAGCTGAGCGGTTTCGGCCAGCTCACCAAAGTCCCAAGCAACAATTCCTGAACGCTCAAGGTCACTACCCGCCGACTGTAAACTTTTCTGCACTTGGTCTCGATATCGCGCCCTTAAGGTATCAAGTTCACGAGCCGCATCGATTCGTCGACCACCCTCATCCAAAACTTGAATATTAATTTTGTAATAATCGTCGAGCACAACGCTGGCCCATATATCTGGAGGCATATTTATTGCAGTATGTCGCTTAAGTTGGAAAGCTAAGGCTTCTACTAATGGCGTATTATCAGGCTTCATACCCGCTAATGCCTTGTCGACATATTCCGGCACCGGAACAAAGTTTTTACGCCACTGCTTAGGCAAACCTTTCACCAAGGCTATACATTTTTCCCGCAGCATTCCTGGTACAAGCCACTCCAATCGAGCACTGGGCATTTGATGCAGAATACTAACGGGCACCAAAATACTGACGCCATCGTCTACATGTCCGGGCTCAAAATGATATTCAAGAGGCAGCACCATGCCCTGCCATTCCAACTCATTAGGAAACTGCGCTTCGGTAATAGCTCGAGCATCGTGCTGCATTAAGTGCTCGCGAGTCATGAAGAGCAATTTCTCTTGCTCGCGCTCACTCTCTTTACGCCAGTGCTCAAAGTCGGCTAATTTAGTAATGCCCTCTGGCAAACGGTCGCTGTAAAACGTGTACAGAGCCTGCTCATCAGCCATGATATCGCGCCGGCGCGATTTTGCCTCCAGAGCATGCAGTTCTTCTATTAGAGCTAGGTTGTGCCGATAGAATGCCGGCAGCTGCTTACCTTTTGGTTTATAAGCGCCTTCCACCAATGCTGCGCGAATAAACACCTCACGACAAGTCGCCGGATCAATATTGGCAAAACTGACACGCTGCTTTTCCACCAGCACCAAACCATACAAAGTTACCTTCTCCCAAGCCATTACCTGACCAGTGCGCGGCGAGTAATGAGGTTCTGAGTGGTGGCGCTTCAACAAATGTTCGGCCGCTGACAACGCCCAAACTGGATCTATTTTCGCTACGCTATGGCCATAAAGCTTAGTGGTTTCTAGGAGTTGCCCCACCAGCACCCACTTGGGAGCTTTTTTAAATTGCGACGAACCTGGAAATAAATGGAATTTTCGATTGCGTGAGCCGAGGTATTCTTTATCGTCACCCTTGAAGCCCAAATAATCCAAAAGACCACTCATAAGCGCTCGGTGAAGCGATTCGTATGACGCCGCTTCGGCATTCTCTTTTAAATCCAAAGATTTTATCGCGAGCCGTAACTGACGATGTATGTCCCGCCATTCACGCAGGCGCAACCAAGACAAAAACTCCCTTTTACACTCTTTACGAAATTTGTTTTGTGATAAATCTTGCCGTTGCTCCTCGACGTAGTTCCACAAATTCACCCAGGCTAAAAAGTCAGACTGCTCATCAACAAAGCGTTTGTGCTTTTCATCTGCGGCCTGACGTTTGTCGGCCGGGCGTTCACGAGGGTCTTGCACTGACATGGCACTGACAATAATCAGCACCTCACGCAAACACCCCTGTTCTTTTGCAGCCAACACAATTCGGCCCAAGCGAGGGTCGAGCGGCAGGCGGGTTAGCTGCCTGCCCAGAGGGCTTAACAAACCCCTTTTATCAACGGCTTGCAGTTCTTCCAACAGTTTATAGCCGTCATTAATTAGGCGACTGTCTGGGCCGTCAACAAACGGAAAGTTACGTATGTCACCAATTTTTAGCTGTAACATTTGTAAAATTACCGCGCCTAAATTGGTGCGCAAGATTTCAGCGTCGGTAAATTCTGGTCGCGTATTAAAATCGTCTTCATCGTAGAGCCGGAAACAAATTCCGTCACTCACTCGACCACAGCGACCCTTACGCTGATTTGCACTGGCTTGTGAAATAGCCTCAATGGGTAAGCGTTGTACTTTAGTACGGTAGCTATAGCGACTGATGCGCGCCGTGCCTGGGTCAATCACATAGCGAATACCGGGCACAGTGATTGACGTTTCAGCTACGTTGGTCGCCAAAATAATTCGTCGCCCACGATGAGCCTGAAACACCTGATTCTGTTCTGCCAAACCCAAGCGGGCATAGAGCGGTAAAACATCAAAATGCGGAAGGTTTGCTTTGCGAAGGGCCAGTGCCGTTTCGCGAATCTCTCTCTCACCACTCAAAAATACTAGGATGTCTCCGCCGATCTTTGAAGCGGCGCGTTCCAATTGATCAATTTCGTTCACCGCGTCGACAATGGCGTCATAAAGATCTTCTTGGCCTTCACTCATGGGGCGATAATGTACGTCCACAGGGAAAGTTCGACCAGACACCTCAACAATAGGAGCGCCATCAAAGTGCTGAGAAAAGCGCTCTAGATCAATTGTAGCGGAGGTAATAATCAATTTAAGGTCAGGACGCTTGGGCAAAAGAGTCTTGAGATAACCCAATAGAAAATCGATATTTAAACTGCGTTCGTGCGCCTCATCAATGATAAGGGTGTCATAGCGATTCAAATAGGGATCATTTTGAATTTCGGCCAATAATATACCGTCAGTCATCAACTTAATGTGGGTTTTATCGTTGGAATGGTCAGTAAAACGAACCTGATAACCCACTGACTCGCCAAGTTCGGTATTTAGCTCCTCGGCAATTCGGCTCGCAACGGTTCTCGCTGCAATTCGGCGTGGCTGTGTGTGGCCAATTAAACCTTTCACGCCTCGGCCTAAGCTTAGGCATATTTTAGGAAGTTGAGTTGTTTTGCCTGAGCCGGTTTCGCCCGCCAGTACCAGAACTTGATGTTTCTCAATTGCCTCGGCAATATCAGCTTGCCTCGCGGCAATGGGAAGTGATTCAGGGAAGGTGATTTTAGGCACGCAAGCTTCACGAGCCTTCACAAGGCTTGCCGAGCGCTCAACATCGGCCTCTAGCTTTTGCAGCTTAGTGGCGAAGGGCTTACCCGCATCGAACTGTCGAAGCACCTCATTAAGGCGGCGCCTCAACTTGTGAACGTCACCTGACATTACCTCACCAAGCTGGGCATTTAGCGCAGATTTAAGGACATTGCGGGTGGGTAAGCTTTCTTGCGCGGCCATGAGGCTTTCAACTTCCAATATGAAAAGCCGGCTATTATACCGGCTTTCCAAGGGAACTTCGAAGCCGTCTGGCGGCTTATTTGCTCAAATACTTAATGGCTCGATCTAGACCTTCCAAACTAAGGGGGTACATATGACCATCAACCAGCTTTTCGGTGGCATCAATGGTCTGAGTGTAATTCCAATACTTTTCAGGTGTAGGGTTCAACCACACAACCTTGTTATAGGTCTCGGTGACACGCTGCATCCACTTATAACCGGGCTCTTCATTCATGTGTTCAACACTGCCGTACTGACTACTGATTTCATAGGGTGCCATGGAGGCGTCACCCACAAAAATCACTTTATAGTCGCTGCTGTAGGTGTGTAAAACATCAAGCAAGGCGGTCGTATCATGATTCCGACGATGATTGTCTTTCCACAGATTTTCATAGATGAAGTTGTGGAAATAAAAGTACTCTAGATGTTTAAACTCGGTACGGCAGGCGGAAAAAATTTCTTCGCACACTTTCACGAAAGGGTCCATAGAACCGCCTACGTCAAAAAATAACAGCACCTTTACAGCATTGTGGCGCTCGGCAACCATCTTAATGTCTAGAAAGCCTGCATTGCGAGCAGTAGAACTGATGGTGTCATCGAGGTCCAGTTCTTCCGCAGCGCCTGTGCGAGCAAATTTGCGTAACTTGCGCAGCGCCATTTTGATATTTCGTGTACCCAGCTCTACTGAATCATCTAGATTTTTATACTGGCGCTGCTCCCAAACCTTTGTCGCCCGCTTGTTGCCGCCTTCACCACCAACGCGAATACCCTCTGGATTATAACCGCTGTGACCAAACGGTGAAGTGCCGCCTGTGCCAATCCACTTGTTGCCGCCTTGATGACGTTTTTGCTGCTCTTCGAGGCGCTTTTTGAATTCTTCGATGAGCTTATCGAGCCCTCCTAAAGATTCAATTTTTGCCTTATCTTCGTCTGACAATTGCTTTAAAAATTCAGCGCGCAACCAATCATCTGGAATCAGTGCGTCGATAATATCGTCGACATTTTCCAGACCTTTGAAATAAGCCCCAAAAGCACGATCGAACTTATCAAAATGCTTTTCGTCTTTAATCAATATCGTGCGTGCAAGCAGATAAAACTCGTCAATACTGCCGAAGGCTAAATGTTCTTGCAAGGCCTCCAACAACACCAATAGCTCGTTAATGGAAACGGGAACAGATGCCTTGCGCAGACCGTAGAAAAAATTTACCAGCATGGTTCAAGCTCCCCTAGTGGGATTCACGTCGCACCATAAATGCAAGCCGTTCCAGCATATGAACGTCTTGCTCGTTTTTCAGCAAGGCACCATACAAAGGCGGAATGGCTTTAGTAGCATCACGATTCTGCAATACTTCTTCAGGAATATCATCGGCCAACAAGAGCTTTAACCAATCAATTAACTCAGAGGTAGATGGCTTTTTCTTCAATCCTGGCACCTTGCGCACGTCAAAGAAAATGTCCAAGGCCTCGCTGAGTAGGTTCTTTTTCAAATCAGGGTAATGAACGTCTACAATCTTGATCATGGTCTCACGATCGGGAAAGCTAATGTAATGGAAGAAGCAACGGCGCAAAAAAGCATCGGGCAATTCTTTTTCATTGTTACTGGTGATAAGAATTATAGGGCGATGCTTAGCTTTAATGGTTTCTCCGGTCTCGTAAACGAAGAATTCCATTTTATCGATTTCAACCAGCAGGTCGTTAGGGAACTCGATGTCAGCTTTATCAATTTCATCAATCAACAAAACTACTTGCTCATCGGATTCAAAAGCCTCCCACAACTTGCCTTTTTTGATGTAGTTCTTAATGTCTTGAACTTTATCATCACCCAGCTGAGAATCACGTAGGCGCGACACTGCGTCATACTCATACAAACCCTGCTGGGCTTTAGTCGTAGACTTAATATGCCATTGAATCAGGCGCTTGTTCATGCTGCTGGCCACTTCTTCCGCCAACATAGTTTTACCCGTACCGGGTTCACCCTTAATAAGTAGAGGTCTTTGCAGTGTTACCGCTGCGTTTACGGCCATGCGCAACTCATCAGTTGCTACGTACTTCTCTGTACCTTCAAATTTCATGTCTATCTCCACAACACCTGATTCAAATATGCGCCGGAGTGTATCATACGCTCGTTTAAATATAGAGAGTGACGCCTCAGTCAGTCATTCCGATTATTTATTGAGCAAGATAAATTTGGGTGATGGGCTTAGGTCGACAAATTCGAGCTACGGGTCATTATTATGATATCTCGCCCCTGACGGCAATAAGAGGCCCAGGGGTCGCGAATGAAAGAGGCCACAGATTCCGGCGATTGCCGCTCAAAACCGGCATTTCTGTAAAAAGCCTCTAAATGCGAAAAAGGAAAGCAGTAAACTGGCTGCAAAGTAAGTACCGGGCCTAATGCCTTTAAAAGCTCCTCACCAAGCCCCTTACGTCGGTATTCGGGGTGCACACACATACTGCGCAAAAACAAATTATGCTCTGGCTTCGAACTCAAGCGAAGCGCCGCTACTATTTTCCCGCCTTGACGAAGAACATATACCTCATCGCTGCGCGTCGCCTTTGCGGAATAACGACAATCCTTATAAAACCGATTCACCAAGGGCAGTTGAATAGGTTCCAGACGCTCCACTATCGAGTCCATTACCGCAACAGCAGCAAACTATTTCTACTTAGCCTCTTCATCTTCGTCTTCATCAAAATTTTCTGGGGCGAAGTCATCAAGAGAAAAAGCACCAACATCATCGTCCTCCTCCTCTAATTCCGGCTCTATAGGCGCTTCTTCGGTCAAGGTTTCAGTATCCTCCACCTCAAGAGCAAGGCCATCGAGCTCAGCGTCCACGACACTTTCCTGACTGAGATCGAGATCCTCACCCAGTAAATCGTCGGCCAGAGTATCGTCAGCCTCAATACTAATTTCGGGCTCCGCCTCCAATTTCGGCTCAGTACTCGTCAAAACTTCTTCCATTGCTGGCTCAGACGTTTTCGCTGGCTTGGGCTCTGGAGCACTGTCGTCACCGTCAAGCTCAGCCATGGCATCGTCCATAGTCTTTTCCAAATCGGTAAGACTGTCGCCTTTTTTACCACCCATAATCATGCGATAAGCAAAAAAGGCGAGTAAAATGATTACTATATTACCGACACCCAGACCGGTATATAAAATCCAACTGCTGTCTTCCTGAGTTTCCTTATCGGGTTCTGGGACAGGATCAGCTTCGGGCTCGGCAACTTCTTCACTGACCGGCTCGGGCTCTTGGCTTGCCACGGGGTCAAATGTTTCCTGAGCCACTATCGGGTCTGGTTCAGCCGCGAAGGGGTCGTCACCGTCGGGGTAACGGAAAGTGAGAATATCGGGTAAATCGTCATAACGATCTCCCTGCTTATCTACCGCGCTAATACGGAGGTTTAGTTTGTATACACCTTCAATATCTGGGTGCAGTATTAGTTGCCAGCTGTCTTGCTTGCTGAGTGCAAAGGGCATAATTGTGCTGCTGCCTTCGGGGTTCTTTACTCGGGCAACCACTTTAGTTCGATCAATATTTAGATTTTGGTCATAGGCACTCACCGTGACAATGTACTGCGTTGAACCATTAGCAATGTCTTTATCTAACTTAACGCCAAATGCTTTGCGTACCGCAAGACTGTGCTTAAATTCTCGCACAAAGCTCTTCCCATCAACCACTAGGCGAATATCGTAGTGCCCTTCCTCTTGAAACATTGCCAAATCGGATTGGAAAATACCATCGCCTGGTGGCAACCCTTCCGACAAGCTTTGCGACCATGATTCGCCGTCTTCTTGACGAGTTACTTCAACAGTGATGTCTAACAAGCCCAAAAATTCGCCCCCTGTGACGGTTTTGCCTTCTTCCCGCAACAACATTGAGAAAGGTAGGGTTTCGTCAACAAATAGGTTGCTTTTAAGGGGTTTGACCAACAAATTCAAATCACTCACTACTGTCACACGACTGTCGGGCGCAACGTCGGCCAGCACAACCCACTCGCCTTCAATGGGGCGCTTCACGGTAATTAAATCGTAGCTATCCGTGCGATACCAATTCACGTCGCGGTCTTCTTTTGCAAGGCTGTATTGGCTTTTGTCTGGGCTACGCAGCACCGTAGGGGGGCTTTCAGGCATACGGAAAATTAACGCCGTGAACTCTTCAATGCTGGAGTCAACTACAAATCGATTCTCTTCTAAAGGTAGCTGTTCAGCTGGCGCGGCACGATCAAACACCTTTAGAAAAATCTTCATGAGTTCGTCGGCTGTACCGGCTACCGCCACCATGCCGTCGGTGGCCAGCGCAAGTTTGCTCATCAGTTCGGTATCAGCATTCTCCGATAACGCAATCGTGTGAATGCGATAATTAGCCTTTTGAAAAGCGGGAAGAATGGAGTCTGTAATACGCTGCCACTCTTTCTCGTTTTCAGCAGGGTCTTTAGATATGTCAACCAAACCGTCGGTTAATAAAATGACGCTGGTTTTATATTTGTCGTTGGGCCGGTCCAAATCATAGGCCGATTTTTCAAGCGCCTCGCCAATGTTAGTATATAAGCCCACAGAATTAATTTTTGGTATTTGCGCACTGGCATTTTCACGCCAAGCCTCACTCACCGAACGGTGAGGCACTAACATATTAATGTTTTTACCAAAGGTCCACACACCAGCTTTGCTGTCTTCCGGTAATAACTTAACCAGTAGATCAAGCGCGGGTCGACGCAAATTAATTGGGTCATTTCGCTTCATACTGCCCGAAATATCGATTAACAAACGTATATCGGCGGGCAAGTCTTCAATAGAGTTATTGTCGGCACTAGGAGAATTCTCCTGAGCCGCAGCCATTGAAGATAAAGCAAGGCCAAGCACCAAAGGCCCAATGCCTCGCTTGGCCACAGAAAAGAGTGTGGGCAGTAGTTTGAACATTTACACAATTCGCTCAGTCAGTTGACGACCACGTTGCGTAAGATACCAACGCAAACCTTTTGTGCCATTAATTTTACCCGCTAGATTTTGCGCCACAAGTACATTTAGCGTTTTAGTCATTGTGTTGTCATCACACTGGGCTTCACGGCAGAGCCCTGCCAACGAACGGAAAATGTGTCGACCACAACCCAAAGCCTGCAATACCTTAGTAGAGGTGACATCCAGGTTTTCAGAACCTTCAAGCGCCGCACTGTTATCGTCACCACCTAGGTCTTGCTCGGTTTCAGTATCAATTAATGGCACCAGCTCTTCCTGCAACTGACGCAATTCATGCTGCAAACTAGCCAGTTGTGAGCGCGCCACTGCAGCCTCATTTAACAAACGCTGGGAAGTATTGGTTATGACAATGCGAGACGCT
>Ga0209396_1005861_pt1 | contig 11485 bp, 9 predicted proteins | sample GOMGulsemesocosm_6_FD_184638 | JGI IMG/M metagenome (GOLD analysis project Ga0209396, IMG submission 184638) | Methane-oxidizing microbial communities from mesocosms in the Gulf of Mexico - GOM8C Gulf of Mexico (SPAdes) (version 2) | ecosystem: Environmental > Aquatic > Marine > Cold seeps... | reverse complement strand
AACCATTAGGCCACCTCATTTGCTTAAGATAATTTAAGCAATCAGTTTCAGAGCCAAATTGGCGTTGCCATTCAAAAAAACTCGCTTCTGGCATTTTCATAGCAAATTTCCCTTCTAGTCTGGATTTATACTATAAACATAGGTCAAAACTGACTCAACTGCAGAGGCATGTTAAATTAAGTAGAGGGCGTGGAGTAATTGTGAAACATTATTCAGCACAAAGAAAAGAATCGGCTCTTCAGAAAATGATGCCACCTAATAATATACCGATCACCCAATTATCTATCGAGATGGGTATTGGTGAATCAACCCTGTATAATTGGCGTAAACAAGCAGTTAATAAGGGGTATCTAGTGCCAGGTGACGGAAAGAATGCAGAGCAGTGGTCTTCAGCAAATAAGTTCTCGGTAGTGTTGGAAACAGCATCTTTGAATCAAGCTGAATTAGCGGAGTATTGCCGTAAAAAAGGTCTTTACGCAGAACAGATAACTGCTTGGCGAAGTGCTTGTATGGACGCTAATTCCAACGTTAAAGAGCAGGAAAAAGCCTTCACTATTGAAGCCAAAAAAGACAAAAAGCAGATTAATCAATTAGAAAAAGAGCTGCGTAGAAAAGATAAGGCGTTAGCGGAAACGGCAGCGTTACTGGTGCTAAGAAAAAAAGCAAATGCGATCTGGGGGGAAATCGAGGACGAATGATCCTCGACTCAGTTCGCGTTCAAGCAGTTGAATTAATTAGTGAGGCCGTTGCTTCTGGTGCCGCAAGATTTAAAGCCTGTGCCGAGCTTGAAATCAGTGTTAGGACTTATCAACGGTGGATTGTTGATGGGGATATCAAAACAGATGGTAGACCTAGTGCTCTGCGTCCTGAACCGAAAAATAAGCTGTCAAAAGCAGAGCGAGATACCTTATTAGCAACCGTTAACAGCGACGATTTCAAGAGCTTGCCACCAAGCCAAATTGTCCCAGCATTGGCAGATAATGGCGTTTATATTGCGTCTGAGTCGACATACTATCGCGTTCTTCATGAAGAAAAGCTGCAAAACGCTCGCGGGCGTAGTCAGATAAAAGACAAAAAAGCGCCGACGACACATTGCGCTACAGGGCCAAACCAAGTGTGGTGCTGGGATATCACTTGGCTACCCGGCCCCGTAAAAGGGCTGCATTTTTACCTGTATTTGATACTAGATATATTTAGCCGAAAGATTGTTGGGTGGGAAATTCATGATAATGAGTCAGCAGACAATGCGTCTACATTGATAAGAAAGACCCACTTAAAAGAAAGTGTAAGAGATAATCCGCTGGTGCTGCACTCGGATAACGGAAGTCCAATGAAAGGCTCTTCAATGCTTGAAACGCTTTATAGTTTAGGGGTTGTATCGTCTTTTAGTCGACCTCGCGTAAGCAATGATAATGCCTATGCAGAGTCGATTTTTAAAACGTGTAAATATAGACCTAACTATCCCTATAAAGGGTTTGCAACAATAGATGAAGCGCGTGATTGGGTATTAAAATTTAGCCACTGGTATAATTTTAACCACAAACATAGTGGCATCAAATATGTCACACCCCATCAAAGACATTCGGGGTTGGCGAACGAAGTACTAGCTAATAGAAAAGAAGTTTATCAGCGTGCTAAGGAGCGACATCCTGAGCGTTGGAGTGGTGATATTCGTGATTGGAATTTACCGCAAGAAGTGCACCTAAACCCTGAACGAGAAATCGTCAAAGTTGAGAGTGCATAACGTAGTGATCGCGACAACTAGTTTGACAAACACCGATAGCAAGTGACTGTTCTTTAGCGTCATGAACATGGTTATTAAAGCCTGCTACCGTGTATTCAATATCATCTGGATGCAATAGGTCTGCCCAACTGCTTGCTACGTTAGGAAAATCGTTTACATTGCTATAACCCAATAAGCGCCTAAATTCATCAGACCAAGTCCATTGACTGTCGGCATGCAAAGCATCTCCATGATGAATAACACAATCCCATAAACCCACACCGGCATGACTCTTGTGTAATTCGAGTTCTTTTTGAGATTCGAGCGCTAATAGTAATTGTGCTTTAAGCTGCTTATTTAAAAAAGGGTGTTGACTTTTATTCAAGACAGTAGATTAAGGGGGACTTGAGGGGGATAAATTATAATTTTTAATTAAATTATTTTACTGATTTTTTTATTCATCATGTACTGTTTAGTCTGCATCGAATAAGACAAAAAAAAAGCGCTACCGATAGTTATCGGTAGCGCTGCAACTCTAAAAAGACAGGTTTTAATCGATAATGCTATTAAACGCTGTTTTTATTTGCTTTTCTTTGTTCTGATTTACAAACAGCAGCCGTGAATACTACGTCCGTTGAGCTATTTAGCGCAGTCTCAGCTGAATCTTGGATAACACCAATGATGAAACCAACAGCGACAACCTGCATTGCAACATCATTTGAAATACCGAATAAACCACATGCGAGTGGAATAAGTAGCAATGAACCACCGGCAACACCAGATGCACCACATGCCGAAACAGCAGCGACAACACTGAGTAATACTGCGGTTAGCAAATCAATCTCGATACCCATGGTATTTACTGCTGCGAGCGTTAACACTGTAATCGTGATTGCTGCACCGGCCATGTTGATCGTTGCACCTAGCGGGATTGATACCGAATAAGTGTCTTCATCAAGTTTTAGCTTTTCACATAATGTCATGTTAACAGGGATGTTTGCTGCACTTGAGCGAGTAAAGAATGCCGTTACACCACTTTCACGTAAGCACTGTAATACCAGTGGGTATGGGTTTTCTTTGGTCTTGTAGTAAACGATGATCGGATTAACGACTAACGCAATGAGCAACATTGAAGTCAGTAATACAAATAGTAACTGTAGGTAACCAGCTAGCGCATCAAAACCTGTTGTTGCAAATGTTGCAGCGACTAGACCGAAAATACCAAAGGGTGCTAGGCGGATAATGAAGCGTACAATTTGCGTTACGCTGTGACTTAGATCTTCAAAAACCGCCTTCGTTGTATCAGAGGCATGGTGAAGTGCCAAACCTAGACCAACAGCCCAAGCCAGAATACCAATATAGTTAGCGGTCATTAACGCATTGATTGGGTTATCAACAACTTTGAATAACAATGTGTTTAATACTTCAGCGATACCTTGTGGAGGTGTTGCACCTTCAGCGCCAGTAACCAGCGTCAGTGTGATTGGAAACATAAAGCTCATTAATACGGCTGTTAACGCGGCTGTAAAAGTACCAATCAGATATAACACTATGATCGGACGCATATGAGTGTGTTGATTTTTCTTTTGATTGGCGATAGAAGCGGCAACCAAAATGAAAACCAAAATTGGCGCAACTGCTTTTAGCGCGCTAACGAAAAGGCTACCCAGTAGGCCAGCACTTTGTGCACTGCTTGGTGAAGCAATGGCAAGAATGACACCTAGAATGATCCCGGCGAGGATTTGCAGTACTAAGTTTCCTTGAGTAAAGCGGGCGACGAGGCTATTGTTTTGCATAATTATCCCTGTAATGATGTGTTTATTTTATTTTTATAATATTTATAGTTCATCATCGTTATAAACGCTGATGATGTTGGCATATTACCCTTATAAAATAGGCTGTCTATAAATTGTAGCCACTCTAGGTTAAAAGCTTGCTTATTGTTTAGTTTCTATAACTTTAGTGTTAAATATTTGTTTTGTGGAGAGCATGTTGCATACAGTTTTAATTACTTATTGATGACTTCAAACAAAACACTCTGTAATTTGACTATTTTGTGATTAATTCTATTCACCTTAAACTCATTAAAAATAGCAATAAACCTCCAAGTTATTGATTAAAATAATCTCGTCATCCTAACTATCGATGTTTAACGCACTGAATTACCTCTAATTGAATGGGTGATTTGTTTCTATTTAGTGTGACTTAATCCCTGTTATTTGCCTATTTTAATGATTTAATCGTGTTTTAATCACACTTTATTATATTAAATAAAGATTTTAAGATAAATTTATACTGAATGGTCTGAAATTAATGCTTTAGTAAATTTGCTATTGTTTTTATTAAGCCAACTGCAGTAGATTTAATGTTACTAATTGACGTTAAGCAGGAAGCTGTATGAGCAAAAGTAGTGAGAAAAAGCAGAGCTTGTTTCAATGGCAACGGATACAAAGGTTTAATCTGAATGTGTGGGTTGTATTGAGCGGCACACTGCTGGCGCGTACCAGTTATTTCATGGTCTGGCCATTTATTTGCGGTATTATATTGCAATGGTTTAGCGCTACTTGGTTGTTTGCATTGTGCTTTTTCAGCTGCTTTATCATGTACGCCCTTTATAGTTATGTAGAAAATAAGGTCAATGAAACGACAAATAATCAATTACAGAAAGTGGACTGTTAGCCTCGGCATTACTCATAATTATGACTTCATTAATATCAACAATATGATGATAACCAGAGCGGGTAATAGAGCTGTTGGTAGAAAGGTCATCGCTGAGATAATAACGAGGCTTAATAGCGAGATTGAAAGTCGTAAGATGAATTTTTGTTGAGGATGATTTGTTTTTAATGTAATTTACAGTTTACAATGCTGTTAAATTTGTTGATTTTAACGAAACACTCTATTAACTGCTGAGCATTTGATGGGGTACAATTCTTCGCGCTTTTAAGGATGTAAAGTGAAATGAATAATTTGTCTTTTAAAGGGAAATTCCTACTACTTTTGATCTCTGTTATTACGATCACTATCGCAACCTCTTTTTTCAGTGTTAACTATTTCATCAGTCGTTATATCCAAACCACAGATAGTGACAATATTAGCCACAACGTCGAACTGCTTAATCAAGAACTCCGTGCCGATTTTAAAGGCAAACTCGCGTTAGTTAATAGCCTTAACTTCAGTATGATGGATATTGAAGAAACTAAAACCAATACTGGTTTTAAGCAGATCGTTAAAGTCGTCAATGAATACGCCTTCGATGATACTGGCAGTATGGATGATGACCAGGCGCAGCAATTCATTGATTTAGCTGGTCAACAAACAGAACAACCACAGATTAGCGAAGTGACTGTGGTTGACGGTAAACCCCAATTCACTATTTCATTATTACGTAACGACGACTCCGCTGACTTTTTTGTCGTTGACCTTTCACATCTTACCGATGTAATGGCTAAATACGATATGCAAGGCAGTTACATTGAACTGTTTTCTCCGAATGGTTTAAGTGTATTCTCGAACAAAATTGAAGGGGAGTTGATTGCGATATCTCAGCAAGTTAAAGTCGGCGATAAAACTTGGACACTAAAAAGTTACATCGACAAACAACAAATCCAAGCTAATACCTCTGCATTGAACTGGAAAATTACTGTCGCGTTATTGATTAGTGCCGTGGTTATTATCTTGTTATCAGTGATGATGCTTAATATCGCCTTCAAACCGCTACAACAACTTAAATCCGTCGTGCAAGAGTTATCACAAGGTAACGGTGACTTAACGCAGCGCTTAGCAGTGCAGTCGCAAGATGAAATTGGCGCAATCTCGGCAGGTATTAACCAGTTCATTGAACAACTGCAAAAGATGTTTATTGAGTTTGCCAAGTCATCGAACCAAATTGACACCGTCAGTGAACAGTTGGTGTTGGACTCTCAAGCCAATGCTGAAACATTAAATCAGCACAATATGGAAACAGAACAAGCGATCACTGCTATCACTCAAATGAGTACGACGGCTGATTCTATCGCGCAAAATGCCGCACATGCTGCGAAGTTAACTGAACAGACTAATGCGAGCGCCGAAGTATCTAAACAAACTGTGGATAGTGCGGTGCAAGGCGTGACAAGTTTGGTTGATGAAGTAGCTGCAATGTCGCATTCAATTAGCACCATGAATGAAGATACCAATAAGATCAGCTCGGTATTAGCTGTAATCGGCTCGATAGCCGATCAAACTAACCTCTTGGCATTGAACGCGGCGATCGAAGCGGCGCGCGCTGGTGAACAAGGACGTGGTTTTGCCGTAGTTGCTGATGAAGTTCGGGCATTGGCGGCTCGAACTCAACAGAGTACATCGCAAATTAATGACATGCTGAGCAAATTGCTGAGCACAACCGATCAAGTAGTTAATGCCATGACTTCAACTCAAGCAAGTTGTGAATCGACCGCTGAGAATACCAATCAAGTGATGAGTTCATTGAATGTAGTGACAGATTCGATCGCAGAGATTAATGACCTGAATACCTTGATGGCAACCAGCGCCGAAGAGCAAAGTCAGGTGACGGAAGAAGTGAACCGTAACATGGTCGAAATTCAGCAGATCGTAAATTCCCTGAATGATGCGGCAGAAAAGACCACCAGTACTGCTGGTGAACTTGAAGCTACATCAAGCAGCCTACGTGTTGGACTTGGGCAGTTCAAAGTCAGCTAGTACTACGCGTGATATTTTACGCTTGCTCCGCTGAGGCTGCCTGAACCGTATTTATCACTTTCATGCTTCATTTTAGTGCAAGATATTGACCTGTTATGGTAGGCAGATAGAAGGAATGTACGTTAGATAAAAAATTGCTGCGCTATTATGTGCGAATTGCAGATTTACCTGTCGCGCAAGATCTAAGCCTCTCTTTACAACAAATCGCCGATTCCCTTTTTACCAGTACTCGTTACGCCCGTACCTTACTAAGTTCGATGCAAGTACAATATTATCCAAACAACAATGTGCTTATTTAAGTGAATTACTGCATCCCAATAGGTTAATGGCTTACTTACAGCAGCAAAGTAACAGCGATTGGGCTGTACTTGCTCAGAATATATACCGCAGTGGTTAGCTGTTCAACCGCTATTTCATCATAAACAAACACTGAATTTTGAAGGCTTGCTAAAAGGCGTGGCAATATCATGCTGGGGCTGGCCGCTGATCAAAGATGTATGGACTGCAGACTGAACTGCTATATTAAATGAACAGAATAAATAGAATGAAGTAAAATACCCCATTTTTAAACCAGTAATACTAATAATGAAACTACTCAAGGATTGATATGACACCGCAACAACAAGCATTCCTAGACCGATATCTAACGCAGCTGACTGCTGCGGAACGAGATGCTATACCACAGATAATTGCTGAATATTTCTGTGATGATGAATACAACGCCAATGAATGTGCACGTTTAATTGATACCAAGGTTAAACGTGCTTCCTGCAGTTTAAAGCAGGGTTTTGATATTGATGATGAGCCTCTACCTGAAGTCGGGCGGCTTTCTTTAGTTCTCGACTGGGCCAAAAAACCAGTCTGCATTGTAAAATTAACTCAAATCAAAATCATGCCTTTTAATAAAGTCACCCCTGAATTTACAGCTCTCGAAGGCGAAGGCGATGGCAGCTACGCTTGGTGGCACCAAGCTCATGTTAATTTCTTTAGTCGATACGCAGCTAACATTGGCGCGACATTTAATGACGATTCAGATTTAGTGCTTGAATGGTTTGAAAAGGTTTATTAATTTTTATATAACTTCATTATTTTAGAAGTAAAAAAGCCAAATCATTGTGATTTGGCTTTTGGCTATGACTTACCCTTGCTTCTGTCGTTCTTTATTGCGGATCACTAACATGCGCATTTCAGTCATGTCTTGCATCGCAAACTTAACGCCTTCGCGACCAATACCGGATTCTTTTACGCCGCCATAAGGCATGTTATCCACGCGCCAGCTTGGTACATCGCCAATCACTACACCGCCGACTTCAAGTTTGTCCCACGCTTTGTTTATTTTATTAATGTCCTTGGTAAAAATACCAGCTTGTAAACCAAATTTACTGCTGTTGATTTCATCTAATACATCATCAAAATCAGAGAATTTACTTAATATCGCCACAGGGCCAAAGGCCTCTTCGGTATTGAGTTTGGCATTACTGGGTACGTTTTCTAACAAGCTTGCAGGGAGCATATTACCGACGCGTTCACCGCCAGCGAGCAATGTTGCGCCCATGTTTTGCGCTTCAACAATCCAATCATCTAAACGACTGGCTTCGGACTCGGAGATCATCGGACCGATAAAGGTATCTTCGGCTTTTGGATCTCCCATGATTAACTGCGCTACTTTAGTGGTAAATCGGGTTTTGAATTCATCATATAGGCTATCGTGTACCATGATTCGCTGCACGCCAATACAGCTTTGACCAGATTGATAATAAGCCCCAAATACAATGCGTTCGATAGCATCTTCAAGATCGCCAGCGGCATTGGTATCGGCATCGACAACACAAGCTGCATTACCACCTAATTCTAAGATCACTGGTTTTTTACCGGCGCGGGCTTTTAGAACCCAGCCAACATCTGGCGAGCCAGTAAAGCTAAGCAGTTTAAATCGGTTATCCGTGGTAAATAAATCTGCGCTATCACGAGAGCAAGGCAAGATAGAAAATGCGCCAAGCGGCAGATCTGTCTCGGCGAGTACTTCACCAATAATTAATGCCCCAATCGGTGTGCGACTGGCTGGTTTTAATACAAATGGACAACCGACGGCCAATGCTGGCGCAATCTTATGCGCGGCTAAATTGAGAGGGAAATTAAACGGTGAGATGAAGGAACAAGGACCAATCGGCACATATTTATACATACCTTGATAACCACGCGAGCGTGGGCCGATCTCTAAGTTCATTATTCCTCCCCCCATACGCACAGATTCTTCTGCGGCAATACGGAAGGTGTCGATCAAACGCGAAACTTCGCCGCGAGCATCTTTAATTGGTTTACCCGCTTCAATACATAATGCCATCGCCATCTCTTCAAAGCGCTCGGTGAAGCGGGTGACACAATGCATTAATATAGCTTGGCGCTCATAAGGTGCCATGGCTTGCAATGCTGCTTGGCTTTCTTGAGCTTCGGTAATAGCGACATCAATAACCACTGCATCGGCAAGGGCGACGGTAGCTGCTGGCTGATTGGTATATTTATCGGTAACGACAAGATCTTGATTAGCAAAAACCGGTTCGTTTGCCAAATAGTAAGGATATTGGTTTTGTAGCATGCAAGACTCCCATAATAAATGTGCGTTGCTGGATCTCTGAGATCCATGGTCGTTGTAAGTATAGCGGTTTTAAGTGTAGCTGATATGGGATGTAAGCAGCGTAGCGGGGAGCTACGCTGTTGGCTGATTTAATTTACTGCTTTAGCGCTCGCTTAAGCTTTGTTTAATTCAGCAAGCACTTTCTCAGCTGTCAGTTCAGAGCTTGCAGGGTTTTGACCTGTGATAAGCAAGCCATCTTGAATTGCTAATGCAGCCCAATCATCGGTTTTCTTGTAGTTAGCGCCTTTCTTGATGAATTCATCTTCGATAAGGAAAGGCACGACATCTGTAAGTTGTACCGCTTCTTCTTCGCTATTACTAAAGCCAGTAACATCACGACCAGTGATAACAGGTTTGCCATCAGCGTCTTTTACGTTTAATAGCGCTGCACTTGCGTGACATACCGCTGAAACAGGTTTATTGCTTGCTAAGAAGCTTTCGATGAGGGCGATTGATGTGACGTTATCAGTTAAATCCCAAAGTGGGCCGTGACCGCCTGGGTAGAATACCGCATCGTAGTCTTCTGAAGATACGTCAGCAAGTTTCACTGTGCTTGCCAGTGCAGCTTGCGCAGTTGAGTCAGCGTCGAAACGGCGCGTTGAATCCGTTTGAAAATCAGGTAATGCACTGGTTGGGTCGATTGGTGGTTGACCGCCTGCTGGTGATGCTAGCGTGATTACAGCGCCAGAGTCTAAAAACGTATAATAAGGGGCTGCAAATTCTTCTACCCAGAAACCCGTTTTATGGCCTGTGTTACCTAAGTCTGAATGCGAAGTTAATACCATTAAGATTTTCTTAGTCATGTTATACCCCTTAATTATGTTGTGTTTGTTATTTGTCTAAGCAAGCTGCTTTCGAACTATCTGCTTTCGAGCTATCTGCTTTCGAACTATGGATGCATTATGACTGAGAAGTTGCAATCGCGTAATGGTCAATAAATTGGTTACTTTGTTTCAATAATCTTGACAACGGTGGCGAAGGTTAATAATGGTAAATCAGTATTAAATAAAACATTACAACTTATCGAGAGGGCTAACGGTTCCCGCAAAATGTTCTCCTATAACATGGGTATATATTTGTGTTGTCGATACGTCGTTATGACCAAGTAATTCTTGGATGCTACGAATATCGGTACCTGATTGTAATAAATGAGTGGCAAACGAATGACGAAAGGTATGACAATTTACCTTCTTATAAATTTTAGAGGTTAAAACAGCAGGTTTAAGTGCTTTTCTAATGGTACTATCGTGTTGATGGTGTCGACATAATATGCCTGTGTTCGGATGATTACAGATTGCTTGTGAGGGGAAGATAAACATCCAATTAGGACTTCTAAACGCATTTTTGTATTTACGATCTAATGCATATTGCAGTGAAGGACTGTCATGGCAACCGCTTACCATTTGAGTGATATCCTCGCGCAGCATTTGGCGCACTATCAACAGCAACATAAATTAACGCAGCAACAATCCTTGGTGTGCCAACACATTCAAGCTTGCCGCACACAAATATTGGGTGAGCAGCAATGGCGTTGTGGACAATGCAATCATGAACAACGTATATACTGTTCTTGTCGCGACCGACACTGCCCGCGATGCCAAGGTCAGCAGACGCAAGCGTGGATAACAAAACAACAGTCCGAGGTATTGAATTGTCGCTATTTTCATCTGGTCTTTACGTTGCCCCATGAGCTGAATATCTTGGCGCATTATGAAGCGAAGCAACTGTATAGCGCCTTGTTTGAAGCAGTGTGGCAAACGCTGAGTAAATTTGGCATGACACGCAAACATTTACAAGGTCAGTTAGGCGCTACAGTGGTCTTGCATACGTGGGGGCAAACGCTCACGCAGCATATCCATTTACACTGCTTAATTCCTGGTGGCGTGCTCACTTCGCAAGGCGAATGGCATGGGGTGAAATCAGATTACCTGTTTCCCGTTAAAGCGCTCAGTCATGTATATCGCGCTAAAATGCTACATGCGTTAAGACAGCGAAAACTCATGATCAAACAAGCGGATGAATTAATGAAAAAATCGTGGAATGTTTACAGCAAAGCGTGTCTGAACAAAGCTGAAACAGTAGTGAGTTATTTAGGCCGTTATACACGTAAAGGCATGTTGCATGAATCAAGAATAAAAGCCGTAACCGCAAGTGGCGTAAGCTTTAAATACACCGATTATAGTGACGGTAATAAACGAAAAATTATACCACTCACAGCAGATGAATTTATCCGCCGTTATTTATTACATGTCTTGCCAAAAGGCGTAATGCGAGTGCGACACTTTGGTTTTTTAGCCAACGCGTGTAAGAAAAAAAGACTAGCGCAGATAAAAATACAGCTATCAGCAGCACCGACTAAAGCAGAGGAAAATGACACCAAAACCGATTGCCTATGGTTGTGTCCAGAGTGTAAGCAAGGCTATTTG
>Ga0209396_1005858_pt1 | contig 11488 bp, 11 predicted proteins | sample GOMGulsemesocosm_6_FD_184638 | JGI IMG/M metagenome (GOLD analysis project Ga0209396, IMG submission 184638) | Methane-oxidizing microbial communities from mesocosms in the Gulf of Mexico - GOM8C Gulf of Mexico (SPAdes) (version 2) | ecosystem: Environmental > Aquatic > Marine > Cold seeps... | reverse complement strand
TTTTTATCTCAAAAACAAGTAAACAAAAACTGTTCTCTAACTTTTAAGTGATATTGTTTAATAGTAAACCTAAGATCAATAAAAGTCAGTATGAATAATGATTTATAATTGATTTAAGGTGATAAAATTCATATTCATGTGATGGGTTCTCTTTATTGACGAAGCGTTCTACCAACGGGAGCCTTGTTATTTTTATTAGAACGATAAGGGTTAATGTCTAAACCACCTCTGCGAGTATAACGAGCAAAAACAGTAAGTTCATCAATTTGACAATATTTTTTTAAATCACAATATATCCGTTCAACGCACTGCTCATGAAATTCATTGTGTTGACGAAATGAAATCAAGTAAGCCAAAAGGGATTTCTGTAAAATTTCTTTACCACTGTATTGAATATAAATGCTGGCCCAGTCAGGTTGATTAGTGATCAAACAATTTGATTTTAATAAATGACTGACCAAGTTTTCATTTACTACATTTTTTCTCTCTAAACTCTTATCGTTAAACAATAGTTTAGGGGCAAGTTGGTAGTTATTTACCTCAATATCTATATCATCAATACAAGTAACCTTACCTGAAAAAATTTGATGGTTAATATTAAGTGCGGGGCAGTTATCAACAGGAAATAATTCAACTGAAGCTTGGCTGCCGCAGGTGTTTGATAAATCTTTCTCCATACATTGTGCGACAGCTTCCCAGGATGAAAAACGTGATTGATTAAAGCTATTTAAATATAATTTAAATGATTTTGATTCAACAATATTATCGCTCAGACAGGAAAAACGAAACTCAGCAACTGCAACAATAGGTTTTCCGCGGCTGTTTAGCCAGGATAACTCATAACCATACCAAACATCCTCACCAAGAAAAGGTAAATTTTCAGCCGAAATGTCCAAACCGTCTCTGTTTAAACTTCGTGGTACCGCTTGTAGTAGTTCTGGGTTATATTCACTGCAATAATTAGTGGCTTTGCCTAGCGTCAATTCGTTTAATGCTTTGGCGTTCTTATAATTGGTCATAAAAAGGGCTGATTACTTATTTGTTGGCTACTTATAGTCTATTTTAAAGGATCTTGTTACCAGATGAAATCATCACCTTGCGAGTTAACCCAATCTTTATTGTTATTCTCTAAAAATTATCTCTTTGAATACCAAGAGCGTTATCAACATTTACCCTTAATTGAAAAAGATGAGCAATGGCCATCACCTTGTTTATTGAATGATTTTGATGAAGAACATCAGCATTGGCAACCGTGTGAGGCCGATGAAAACTTAACTTTTGACAATGTTGAACAAGCGCTAGAACTTACTATTCATGACGACTTTAAAACATATTTCACGACACTTTTCAGTGATACGTTAGATGCTAGTTGTGATGAAGGTGCTCTATCTTTGCTTTTTGCTTGGAGTAAAGAAGACTTTCAGCGTTTACAAGAAAATGTCATTGGTCACATCTTAATGAAAAAAAAGTTAAAACAAGCCATAACACTATTTTTCGCAATAACCGATGATGAAAATATGATTTTAACCTTAGACAATGACACCGGTGAAGTTTGGGTGGAAAAGGTGGGTAAGAAAGCACATAAAAAAGTTGCCAGTTCATTGACAGATTTTATTAAGACTCTTAAACCTAGAGTGCCTTAATTAAGTAAATGACTAACTATTTTTTTGAAGATTCACTAATAAAGCTTTTAATTGGGCTATTTCAATTTTAAGAGGCTGTATTGCACGCTCTACGGCTAAGTTCAGCGCTTTTTCCACTTCAGGGGAAAGCGTAATGTTTTTTTGTTCTTGTAGAATGGCGTCTGGCTCTGATTTATTGAATGTTGTTAACTCGGGGTTATAAGTCCAAGCTTTTAATGTCGTAATGATCGTTGGTAAGGGCACTGCTTTTGCTAACTTAGTTTTAATGAGTGCTACCGTAGGTTTTTTTCCCTGGTTTGCTAATTGATTAGCGATGATTGTTATTTCGTCAGTAATAGTCATAAAGTACATTTGATTGCTAAAGTTGCGATATTTTAGCGAATTTAACAAGTTTTGTCTTGCCTTTCTTTTCTGTTTGTTAACTATATTTAACAATATCAATAGGTTAAAAAGTTGGTTTATACTTTGCTATAACTCATATAGCTTTTATCATTAGGTCTAAGCATTAAAATACGTAAGGGAAACACATGAAAAAAACAATTATTGCATTACTCGTTGCCGCGCCATTAACTTTATCCTTAACCGGCTGTGTTATTGCTGTAGGAAATGATGATGAAGGCCATTCAATATCAACATCTTTCGGAGATCGTGAACACGACAACCGTAAAAAAATAGCTAAAGTTCAGCTGAACGCTAATTATAATGATGTACATCATAAATTGGGTATGGCCGATTTTAATGAAAAATACTTATTAGATGGCAAGGAAGTTAAAGTACTTTTTTACCGAACTCATCGCTTGCACAAAGATGATCTAACGACTAAAGATGAATGTACTTATTTACATTTTGTTGATGATGTATTAGTTGAGACAGGAGATGGTGCTGATTATCAGCGTAATATTTCTAGATAATAACGACTAATATAAAAGGTAACAGGTGTTGTTACCTTTTATTCATTATTATTCACAATTTATTGAACAAGTAAATCTCTGTAATTAGTCTTTTCATTAATTAACTGTAATAGCTTTTTTCCATCGACAGGTTTAGACATGAAATAGCCCTGTGCATTTACACATTTTATGTCGTTCAAGTGTCGATATTGCTTTTCATTTTCTATACCTTCCCCAACAGTCCTAATATTTAGTGATTTAGCTAAATTGATAATTGTGTTCAAAATAATATGATTGTTTTTTTCTTGATCTAGGTTTTTAATAAAAGATCGATCTATTTTTAAGATATCAAAATTAAATTTATTTAGATAACTTAATGACGAATAGCCCGTACCAAAATCATCTAGAGCAATACTAATTCCCATGGAGGAAAGCTTTTCCATAGATAGTTGTGTTTTCTCTATATTATCAACAATTGTTTGTTCAGTTATTTCGATACATAACATTTTTATAAGTTCTGGATGTGCGTGATAATTTTTTTCCAATAATTTAATAAGTTCATCAGAAACAAAACCTTGGCTGGAAACATTTATATTGAGTTTAAAGCTCTGAGGAAAATCTTGGTGATTTGTTTTTATATAATTAACGGCTAGTTCAACGACATATATATCAAGCTTAGACATATAACCTGCACGCTCTATTTCAGGTAGAAATGTGTCAGGTTGAATAATACCTTGCTCTGAATGCAACCAACGAATCAGCGACTCTGCACCAACAATACTGCCGGACGATAAATTAACGATAGGTTGAAATTGAAGGTAAAATTCTTTGTTCTTAATAGCCAGCAGGAAGTCTCGTTCAAGCTTATAAGTACTGCTAGATTGATTAACCTGTTCAACAGCATAGTAGACTTGATTTCTCCCGCGTAACTTTGCTTGGTACATGGCTTCATCGGCTTGTACTAATAAACATTTTGGATCGGTTTCACCGCTAAAAAAATAACTAACACCGATACTAACTGAAATATTAATCCTATGATTACCAATATCAACAGTTGACTTAATCTCACTAAGAATGGTCTCCACAAAGTGCTCGACAGCACCAATTGATATGATATTTTCAACTAATATAGCAAACTCGTCACCACCTAGACGACATAGTGTATCTGAGGCTCTTAAATTACTACTAATGAGCTGAGAGATTGCAATTAATAACTTGTCACCAACATGATGACCATGGTTATCATTAACTTGTTTAAAACGGTCTAGGTCTAAAAATAATACCGCTAAGCCAGACTTTGTATCACGTTTAGTACGAGATATGGCGTGCTCAACACGATCAGTGAACAATAATCTATTGGGTAATTTAGTTAAAGGATCATGCAAGGCAAGAAATTTTAAATCCGCTTTGCTTTTCATTCGTTCAATCGCATTGCGAATATGCTTAGCAACAAAAGACAGTAGTTGTTTGTCTTTTGCATCAAATAAATAATTGTTACTGTAACTTTGTACTACAACTACACCACGCAGTTCTCCTTCACCAAAAGGAACACCTAACCAAGCTTTAGGTACCGTACCAATTATATATATTTCATTTTCATTAATAAGTTTTTTGATTCCTTCTTCATATAAAAGGAGTCCTTTATTCGTTTTAAGTACGTAACCAGTAATACTAGGTATTTCAATGTTATATGGGATAGTTTCATTCGTAGGGACGATATCAAACTCATCTGAACCATAAGTGAAAACAAGTGAATTTCCATCCCCTGTAGCAAGGGCAATTATAAAATTTTTGGCAAACGTTAAGCGTCCTATACAAGTATGTAACCGTTGGTAGAAGTCATCTAATGTTTCTGTCTCAAAAATTAACTCTGCAATTTCAAATAAGGTATCTTGAATCTTACTACTGTACTCAAGCTCATCGATAGTTTTATGTAATTTCGATATGGTGTGATTTTTATCGAGTTTAGTAGCAGTGATTGACGCTAATGCAGTAAGGGTTGTTTTATGTGTGTTAGTAAAAAAATTATATTCTGGATGCTCTGAATCAATAACGCCGATTAATTGTCCATCAACGATCATAGGTACAGCAAGTTCAGATAGTCTGTTTTGATCATCGAGAATATAATCGTCGCACTCTCTAGTATCTTTTATTAGTATTGCCGCCTTTTGGCTGGCGACTTTGCCAACGATACCTGTGCCAAGCGCTAATTTTAGGGGAGATAATATATTATAAGATTCAGGGTTTTTGTTACCAAAAGCTGCTTTTTGATAAAGGTTATCTGATTTTTCATCATACAAATAAATCACAACATCAACAAAATCTAATTTTGCGACAACATTACGTGCTAAATGCCAGATAATTTCATCATTAGTATTTAACGACATGATATCAATGGCAAATTGGCTGACAATAGCTAAATGGCTACTCTCGGTGTTTTTGTTGATGTTTTTTTTTGTCATATATAGCGATTCATTATTATTGAAACATCGTTTTCTATCTGCTTCAGTGAATAAAACTTAGCTTAAAATTGAGTGACTTCTACTAAATAGTTACAACAAACGTATAAAACAGAACTACCTTCCATATTATATATGTAGAATGTTTACGCAATAGAATTCGTGAATTACATGTAATTTTTTAATCGATTGAATATTTTTAATTCATGGATAAACACCGACAAATGTGTTTGACCTATTTCGTTTTTTACTGTTATGGTGACTAAAAAATTATAATAAATTTTATTGGGATCATCTATGTCTGAAGTTATCAGTGATAAAACAAACCTTGATATTAGAGCTGCTTATTTATCAGGGGAAGACTTAAAGCTTGCTGCGTCGCTGCTCTATCAGGCTTATCATGATGATCCTGTTTTTGTAGAAATATTCTCCAGTGAAAAAAATGATTATGAACAAAGACTTCGTACCGCTATTCGTGAGGAGTTAAGCGCATATTGGCATGCAAAGCAGCCAATGGTCGGTTTATATTTAGGTGAAGCTATGGTTGGTGTCGCTTGTTTAAATAGCCCTGACGAAAGTGTAGGTTCGGAACGTTTCTGGCATTGGCGTTTAAAAATGATGTTAGGGGCAGGATATTTTAGTACTAAACAAATGATCGAAAAAGAAAAAATAGTACTTAATGCAGTGCCGATGAAAAAGTTTCATATGTTATCTTTTATTGCAATTCACCCACTACATCAGCACCACGGCTTTGGTCATTATTTGTTGGCTGCTGTTAATACCATATTAGAAGAGCATTCTGGCAGTGAAGGTGTAGCTGTTTACGCTACGACTGATAAGTATCAACAGTTTTTTAAAGATGTTGATTACGAGTTTATTCAAGAGCTTACTGTAGGTAATGTTACTGGGTCTTTAATGGTGCACTATCGTAATAAAGAATAATCGCAAATAATTTTTTATAAAAGACTGTTTAATAATAAAAATTTAAATATTGTGTTAATCAACGTATAACCCAATCAAACACTGATAATTGAATTGACGTCAACATTTATGTTTTTTATTTTTAAATCAAGGGTTTGTAGGTTGTGGTTTGCTTTTTTACTCATAAATCATCTTTGATTTTAATAAACATCCTATTTACAATTGCACTTCAGCTTTGACTAGGAAGTTTGTACGATATGTCTTACGTCTATGTGAGATATTGAGTAAGTTGCAGCATGTAAAAAGTAAGAGTAAATCTGTTATTGATTGATTTTACTAGCCTTTTTTTATTGTAGTTAATGTTACAGTTTTAATTGTTGAAATATAAAAATTATTACGGGTTAGAAGTTTTGTAAATAAGCGTAATATTAACCACATCAGAACGAAACAGGTCAGGAAGACCAAAGCACTCAAGTTAAGTTCTGATGAGAAAGGAAAAGGAATTAAGGCTATACGATAGGAAATCATCAAGGGACTGGTAAATGGATGTAATCTTTATTAAATGGATTTAGCCTTTTTAGGGATGAAAAGTAAAGAAGATAACGGACTACAGAAAATTGATATCTAGGGAAGATGATGTAACTTAGGATGAGTTGCAATTAGGGATGATGAATGGAAAGCAAAGGATTATTAGGAAATACAACGGAATGTTCTTTAAGGATGAAGCGGGACACTAAAATATGCAGGATGCATACAAGCTAGTTCAAGAAATGCGGCTCATTGAGCCGTATTTTTTTGTCTAAATTTTAGTGATACTTCAATAACTTATAATCTTTAAAGATATATGTACCCGATTAGTTGATGAATGTTGAATAATAACCATGTTTACCAAGGACTGATTGACTACCTTTTAAAGAAAATTTATAACCGCATAAAGAAAAACTTCCACGAAAAGCAATATTTTTAATAATTAGTTGAGTGTCCAACGGAGAAAAGTTGGCTAAGTAATCACTACTATTTTCTTGTTTGACCGACAGCGTTCTTATTTTTTCACCGTTGTTAAAGTCAATCTCTTTACAACTATTATCGCCTTGTGCCGAGAGTTGTTGCCATAAGTATTCTTCGCTTGTAGCATCACCTTGCCATTTTATTGTGATGCCATCGAATGATGATACAAAGAGTGAAAAGTCGTCAGGTAAAGTTACTTGGTGTGAGTAAACTAACAGGGACGGCTGATCTAATGATGGATCGTTATTATCAGAAATACTATGATTTTCATTTTCTGCTGATGTCGATATCACAGATGTACTGATCATTGCCATAATAACGACTAACACAACAGCGCTCACTGTTAAAAAGGCATTTTTATGATTAAATAATTTTAATCTTATTGCTTCACCAATATCACTAGTTGTTGAACTGCTAGTCGCTTGATCGTCCTTTGTATGTAAATTTGAATAGTCTGCTTGGTCGGAGATAATATTTCTCTCTTCATGGATCGTATCCGTTTGGTTAAATGTTGGTTCAATTCTACTTTCTTTTCGGGGAGAGTCAGATTTTATGAAGGCACTTAAATCAACATTTCCGCAGTATCCTAAAATGTAATCTTTATTTCCTAAGCTTTTGTAAGTTGTTAAAAGCGCAGAGATCATCAGTGGAAATAATAACAGCCAATAACTGGTGCTATAACCTGTAAAAATAATAACGAGCCCGGCGATGAATAAACTTAACACAGGGGCATAGAGCCAGTTTTTATTTAGATCAGCATCATTTAATCGACGTTTTGTGGAAAAAGCACAAAGGCAGGTAAAGATACATAAAAAGATAATAGATAACGTGTTGTTTAATGAGAATATGGCGCTAGTAATAATAAATAAAAAGTAGCTACTTATATTTATAAAAATAAAACGGCTACGATTATCAGAACCGGTAAAACATAATAATGACTTAAGCAAAAGCACGGAGACTCCTAAAAATTGTTTGCTTGGGGGATCAGAGGCAAGAGTAACTAATTTTCTTACCTATTTCATCGAAATTATCAAATTGTTACATTAATCATTTTTTCTAGCGTCGGTTAAATCATTCTGAAACTGTAGGAAATATCGCACAATTACGTCAGTGATCATTCCATATTTTGTAAGCTTAAAAAAAAACAGTGTACTAATTCATTGTTTATATAGGTAAAACAATAAAATTAATAATATTCAATCTTTTATCATTGTTATTTTTATACTGTCTACCTGGTCGTATCATGCAGGAATGCTAATATTACACATGTCAGGACGACACAGGTTATGGAAAACCTCACAAATAAGCTTTAATGGATGATAGCTATTTGTTGAACAGTGTACAGGGTGTACAAAAGGAAAGGTGGTTTAAGTTAATACTTGGTTGATAAAGGATTTAGCCGCAGGATGCGATTAATGTCAAAGGAATGAAATAAAAGGAATTTATGTGAAAGGATGCACTAGCTAAGGCCAACGTTAACTTAATTTACCGCTTATTATTATCAATAGGATGATGAATTAGTGCCATGGATGGGCAGAGTAATAAACATAAAGGAATAATAGAAATACATAATTGGATTATAAAATGGATTTTTTCATGGATGAATACTATGGATAGTGCGTTTCCTATATCGGATTTTATATGGTGTAAAGGATCACTCATAGGTTAGGAAAATCAATAAAGAAAAAAAGCGACTTTTAAGTCGCTTTTTCTTTGCCTGAATATATAAATTAAATTTTATACATAGGAACATGTATATTATCGAGCTTATAACCTTTCAATGTAGCCTGTCCTTGATAACTTGATTCACCATCACCACTGAATTCAAAATCAAAAACGCTATTCCAATGAGGCCCTAAATCTTTACTAAACGATAAACGGCTTGAGTGACGTGCAAGAGAAATAAATTGCAAATTTTCTTTTTTACAATATGACTTTATATGACGTAAAGCACATTCAGATACCTTTCTGAGGTAAATGAAGTACCACAAAAATAAACAAACAACGAGTAAGTAATAAATATTTTCCATTTGTGTTCCTTATACTAACGTTGAAATAATAAACCAATGGCTTTGCTTAATTCAACACTACGGCTTGGCGATCTCATACACTGAAATATTAAAGGTCGTAAAGTTGGGATCGCAACAAGATCTTTGAAGACCGCTTGAAAAACCTCCACTTCATGATCCCTAATTAAGACTTCCAAAAATGCCATTAATTGTTGCTCATTGCTGAGAACTTGCCAGCATCTGCCCGCTAATACAATAACTAGCTCTTCAGATAATGCTGTTTGTGAGGAGGAATTTTCAATAAGAGAATCAATAAACCGTATAACATGTGGATGCTGACAACTCGATGATAAACTGCGTAATAGGAAACTTTGATCACTTGCTTGACGACTATTTTCTCCCTCTACTGTGTGCTCAAACTCGGCTACGATTGCATCTATAATTTCAACAGATAAGTTTACATTCTCCAATGCTGAGCATAATGGGTGTAATACAGGCCCAGGTATATGCGACAAAGCTTTGACTAAGATCTTTTGGTATGACTTTTCAGATAACCGCACAGCAAAGTCATTTAGACCTTGAACACCTACTGTTTGCCAGTTTTGCCAAGTATCATCACCTGATAAGTAACGTAATGCACCAGAAAAATACTGGCTACTCTCATGCTTCACTTCAGTTGAAACTAAACTGTTTAAGTAAGCTAGCTTGTATTGTGGAGGAGTGAAATGGTATGGGTTACTTTTCAGTAATTCTTCTTGGCGTTCATTCGGAGAAGTACCTAGATCAGAGCCCAAAGCTTCGATAATAATCGCAATAAAATGGTCTCTTGCCACCAAATTAAGTAAGCCTCGCTCGTCAAGAGGAAACTTTACGAACCATAAATAGGGTTGTGAATTTTGCTTTTGCCAAAAAGCGATTGCTATGTATGCATGCCCCTGCGAAGGAAAAGGGTAAGGAATTTGGTTTGCTTCGATTTTAGTGAAACTTTCCTTTGATAATTTATCAACTTTACGGCCAATATCATATATTCGATATTGAGAACCAGAAGTTTTTAGAAGTTCAGAAATAGTGCGCATAGCTAGATTCATAAATAAAAGAGTAATCAAACGGTAGCGACATTATAAAGATAAAAATTGACGATACCAAGCGAATATGGATTGAACAAAAAATTAATAACCTAATTCTGTCAAAGGTAATAGGTATTGGTTTTCGTCATGGGCGTAATACACTTATATAAAAAAGCCCAGTCAGAAACTGGGCAAAAAACATAAGGGGAAAACATAATATAGAAAGGTTTAGCTAGTTTGTTCTCCAGGCTGATTTACCGAATTATGGACTGTTCTTTCTTGAAATTGGCTTTTGCCATTAATCGCTATTTTTCTAGGTTTTAAGGCTTCTGGTATTTCTCTTTCTAAATCGATATGAAGCAACCCGTGCTCCATAAAAGCGCCAATGACTTTTACATGATCGCCAAGTTGAAATTTTCGTTCGAAGTTTCGTTCTGCAATACCTTGATGAAGAAACTTTCGTGATGAATTTTTGTTGATTGTGGTTTTAGTACCGGTAACCACTAAGGTATTTTGTTTCGACTCTATTTCCAATTCGTTATCAGTAAAACCAGCGGTAGCCATGGTAATTCTATATCTATCTTCGGCAAGTAGTTCCACATTATATGGGGGATAAGATGATTGTTTGTCGGCGTGGGAAGCTTTTTCAATTAAGCCGGCTAAATGGTCAAAACCAATAAATGAACGGTATAGTGGACTGAAATCTGTAGATGTACGCATAATATATATCCTATTATTTACCCTATTAATTTACTTTTAAGGGCATTAGCAATATTTGATCACCTGTTGAATATTTCAATTTATATAACCAACAAAATGTTGCGAAATAATACGATTGAAATTTATTTATTCTCAAGGTTTTTAAAGTGCCTTTCATTATTGAACAGGCGGTTAATGTAGCCCCGTTTTAGCTTATGGCGACTACATTAATAAAGATGGGATTGCCGATGGATTTTTCAAGTAAAAATAATAAATAAATAATGAAATTAACCTAGGTTGTTGAAATTTAACGATTTATTTGCTTTTTTGTTGGTGGTTTTATATCTGTAACTTCTATAGGACTTAATGCTTTTATCGTTGAAAGGGCTAATTCATAGTTTGGATGCTTAGAAATATTAGCGACAATTTCTTTGTAAGCCACTTTGCCTGAGGAATCAATAATGAATATTGCACGAGTTAATAAACCCATATCTTTAATTAATAAACCATAGTTATTACCAAAATCTCTCCATACAGAGTCAGAGAGAACTTGTAACTTATCAATGTTCTCTGTTTTACAAAAACGTTTCTGCGCAAAAGGTAAATCGTTACTGATTGTTAGCATCACTATGTTTTGGGGTAAATTGATAACCTCTTCATTAAACCGTTTAGTTTGCAACGAGCATACGCCAGTATCTAAACTCGGTACAACAGATATAAGCACATTTTTTCCTGAGAAGTCATTCAGCGTTACGGGTGAAAAATCGCCATCAACCACTTTGAAGTTAGGGG
>Ga0209396_1005857_pt1 | contig 11488 bp, 6 predicted proteins | sample GOMGulsemesocosm_6_FD_184638 | JGI IMG/M metagenome (GOLD analysis project Ga0209396, IMG submission 184638) | Methane-oxidizing microbial communities from mesocosms in the Gulf of Mexico - GOM8C Gulf of Mexico (SPAdes) (version 2) | ecosystem: Environmental > Aquatic > Marine > Cold seeps... | reverse complement strand
CCCAACACAGTTTAGTCGAGAGTTTAGCCGCTACTTTGGTCAAAGCCCAAGTGAATTTGCAAGGGCTTGATGAAAATGTCAGGTTAAATTGAGAGTCATTTAACTCAGTTTAGATTGTAAAGCGGCCAATTAATTTCTTGAGTGTATTAGACTCATGATGCAATCCCTCACACAATTCTTCTGATTTAAGCATATCTTCTTTAGTTTGATCGGCAGAGTTAGCAATCATTACCACATTTTGACTGATTTCAGCGGTTGCTAAAGTCTGTTCTTTCGTGGCTGAAGCCACCGATGTATTGATCTCAGTCAAATTAACAATTTCATTGGCAATACTGTCTAAAGTGATCCCTGTTTCTTTTAGCCTTTCTGCGTTTTCAAGGGTATTTTTACTGCCTAACTCTATCGACAATACGGTAGTTGAAGCTTTAGCGTTAAGTGTTTCAATCATTGTATTGATTTGCTCTGTTGATTCAGACGTTCGTTTTGCTAGCGTTCTTACTTCGTCGGCAACAACCGCAAAACCACGTCCCTGCTCTCCTGCTCTGGCTGCTTCAATCGCGGCATTCAATGCTAATAAATTAGTTTGTTCAGAAATTCCTTTAATGACATCGAGTACTTTGGTGATTGACTGAATTTCACTTGAAAGCTCATCCACTGACTCAACGGATGACGCCATTGAAACTTCTAAATCACTCATTTGATTTATCGTGGCATTGACAAATCTGGCACCTTTTTGCGTAGTTTCTTCTGTCGATATTGCTATATCAGAAGCGCCCTTAGCGTTATTTGATATCTCTTGCACGGTAAATTCCATTTCATTAATGGCAGCTGCCACGGTTTGTGTATTAGAAGATTGCATCTCGGCCAAACTTGCAGTCCCTTGTACTTTCTCTTGAACACGTTCAGCAATAGCTTGCACTTCGCTGGCAGAACGAGAAACTTGTTTAAACATCTCATGAAGTTGCTGCAAAAATAAATTAAATTTTCTCGCCAAATCTCCTATCTCGTTATTTTCATTTGCGGGTAACCTTGAAGTGAGGTCGCCATCACTTTCTGTCAGAGCGGTAACCGCATTGGTAATTTCTTCAATCGGTTTGAAAATTTGTATGGCTAATATTCTTACCAAGGCAAAGCCGATTAAAGCGATGATCACACCCAACATGATGTTTTTATTTATTGCACTATTAATTGCGCCAAAGAGTTGTTCTTGCGGGATTTCTGCCACTAAATGCCAGTCAATAGAATTAAGAGGGGTACTCGAGATAACAGAATCTACGCCATTTATTTCGTCATAAACTATCTTCCCCCCTTTCATTGCTCGAAGGTTAACGGTTTTACCTATTTTTGATTTATTACCATGGAGCATTATCTCTCCATCATCTGATACTAAATAAACCACACCTGCATCACCAATTCGATGATGACTCACTAACTTAGTCATAGAATCTAGCGATAATCCTATGCCTGCTATCGCTGAACGAACACCATTTATTTCTATGACATAGTTAATAAATACCAAGACTTGAGTAGAATTTTTGTCTATATCTAAACTTAACTCAAAGGTTTTGTTAGAGGCTAAAAAGTTATAAAACCATTGATCACTCTCTTCATCTACTTTACGAGAAATACCCGCTTCGGTGTAATAGTTTTCAGACTGCTTAGAAACGATATAGGCGGTAATGGCATTATTTTCTTGTTTGATAACAGACAAGTATTCAATAAATGCCTTTTGTTGTGATACATCTTCATTGTTAGTTAACCAGTCTCTTACAAAAGAATTTTGAGCTATTTCTTTAGAGACAATGATTGGCTTTGCTAACGCTAATTCAATGCCATTTGTAACTTCATTTAAGGCGGTTGGTAAATCAATTTTAGCGAGTTTTTCTTCTGTATGACTGCGAATACTATGGGTAAAGAGGATTGTCGATACAGTCAAAGGCAAGATTATCGCTAAAATTAAACTAACATATACTTTTTTCTTCAATAACATGAGTTATCACCTAGGGGGTTATTTTACTAGTTATGAACTTAAAAAATTAATCAAGTAATTCAAACACTACTTAAATATAATTTACGATTGACCTTTTAGACAGAAAGTTAAACGACAAAATAATTAGCAATACCAAACAATTAGAAACTGTACGGTATTATCATCGGTATTTTTTCAACCAACGTTTTCCATTTTTTATGTGTCTTTTTAAAATATTTAAATTATGTCGTTAAATAATCTTTTATTACTTTGATTATTCTGCCGCAGTTTTATGTACCGCAGGAGGAGTCCAATCGCCATTAAGAAAAGCTTGGTCAACCATATAAAGTCTTAACAATAAGTTAAATTGCCCTGCTGGGGCTGGCAGCCAATTACTCGTCCCTTGACTGGGTGGCAGGTGCTGAATATACAAATCTAACGATCCATCTTGATTAAATTGTAATTGAGAACGGTCGCCTATCGCATAACGGTCGATGTCATTGTCGATAAAAAAACCTTCTGAGTCGTACAGAGATAACGACCAGAATGCATGCACAGGGGGAATATTGTCGGCTGAAAAATGCAATACGTAGTTATGTTTACCATCATAAGGTTGTCCGTCACTATCAACGCTAGTACTCGGATAACTCGCCTCAACAGCAGGCAATGCTCCCAAGCCAAAACGTGCTATCACAGCGCGAAGGCGATAATTTGTACCATAGCTTCCTAAATCAAACATTACATTCCAACCTTGTTGATTGGCATTTCTCTCTCCAACAGCTTGTAGGATTTTTTCTACCGTTAAAGGCAAGGCTTTTTCTACCGCCCAACGTTGAATGAGTCCTAAACTGTCTTTTTTAAACGTCGCTCCAGGGGCAATATTGAAATGAGAGAATTTAGCTAGCTCTTCAGTATCCAGTGGTGAAGGAGACTGCTGCGTCATAAGGGCATTCATCTTGCTGAAAAAGGTTTGAGCACCCATGTCATCAACAATTTTCATTGGATCGATAACTTTATCTGCCATCAAAGGATTAGTTTCACCTCTAAAACGCTCTCCTTTTTTCCATAAACTTAAAGGCGTTAACGCCATATTTTCTTGAATATCAGCGACATGGGAAACATCGGCTTTACTGCTACTTTGAATTCGGCCTATCATCCATACCATATTGGTAGGTGCCCTGACCACAGAATCGATACCTGATGGTAGTTCACCGTTAAAATCAGGCCCCACTACAGCAATTTCTTGCGCTGCATTGCCGGTAGTGCTGGTACCTCGACGTTCAAATACATTGGTCCATGCATCCATAAAAGGTAATACGTAATAACGATCACCTGTCGCAGGCATAGAGACAACCAAAGGTCCTTGTGAAAGATCAAACCATGCCGAGCTATAAAGCGTGTCAACATTGGGTCTGACAACGATTCGAAAATCACTATCGGGAAAATCTTGAGTATGTCTTAGCTGGTTTATACCCCCATTGATAAGTAAACCTTTGCGAGTTTCTTCCATAATAACGAGGGGATAACCATATAAATAGGCCGATGCAGCAAGCTTTAATTCACTTATTGCCATTTTGGCAATGCTAATAACACCCGCAATAATCACTACAGTCGCAATTACATATTGTACTTTTGCTTTCATTTGATTTTCCACTTAGGCCCTTTGCTATTAACACATACATTTTGACACAAGCCATGCCATTAACCAATAAATATATTGACACTTTAAATGTCAATATGTATTAATGAGCCTATAAAAATATAAAAAACATGACAAACGTTGGGGAAATGAACAATGAAATTTAAGAATACATTAGCAACAAATAAGAAGTATTTAACCGTGCTTATTCCGGCATTACTTTCTAGTTATAACCTATCAGCACAAGCTACTGAGGAGAAAAATCTTCAGGAAAATAAAGGCTTAGAAGTTATCACGGTTACTTCTCAAAAAAGAGTGCAAAATTTACAAGAAGTCCCCGTTGCTGTTACTGCTGTTAACGGTGAAACTCTTGCTTCAGAAGCAATTACAGATGTTTTTGACCTACAAGCTAATGTGCCCGGTTTAAGTGTTTATCAAAGTCAAAATGCTACCCAAGCGAGCTTTTCCATTCGTGGGGTAGGAACCGCCGCGCAAAACTTTGGTCTTGAGTCTTCTGTTGGATTATATGTTGATGGTGTCTACCGCTCTCGTCAAAATGCAATGATTAATAACTATGTTGACGTTGAGGCCGTAGAGGTTTTAAGAGGCCCTCAAGGGACGTTATTTGGCAAAAACACCCCGATGGGCGCCATTAATGTTCGTACGGTTGCGCCAAGCCATGATGGTGCAGATGCATTCATTGAGCTAGGTGTAGGAAATTACGGCCTGACAAATTTTGCCGGAGCTTCTTCATTTTCAGCAATTGAAGATCTATTGGCATTTCGAGTAACTGGCTTTGGTACGCAACGAGACGGTACCGTAAGTGATATAGAACATGGTAAAAACACCCTCAATGACCGAAATCGCTATGGTGTAAGAGCGCAAGCATTATATACACCTTCTGATGATTTAAGGTTACTGTTTATCGCTGATTATTCTGAAATAGACGAAGCTTGTTGTGCTTCTGGACCAACAGCGAATAACTTTCAAGCAAGTGGAATACCGGGGAAACTTGGCAGTGACACATTGTTTTCTTCACCACTATTTAATGCAACGATTATCAAAGCAGAAGACTTCCATAACCGTAAAACAGCGTTAAGCTATTTACCTCAATCTACCATGGAAGACAGTGGTCTTTCAGCGGAAGTTACTTGGAATATAAATGATAATGTAACCCTCACATCTTTATCAGCCTATCGTGATTTTAGCTCTTACGACAATATCGACGCTGATTTCGCGTCAGTAAATTTGATTGGCAAAACAAATGACGCGACACAAAACTCATTTTCTCAAGAGCTTCGTTTAAATTATAGTGATAAAAAGCTTAACGTTATTGGTGGCATTTATTACTTTACTCAAGAAATAAAAGCGCTTGGCACGACCACAATGGAAGATGATATGAATTCCTATGTATTGAATGGTATTTATGGAGGTCAAATAAATCCCGTGCTGCAAGGGATCAACCAAATTAGTGCGATGACCAATGGTCTTATTGCCCCAGCAGCACAGGCAATGGGCTTATCTGCTTTTAAAGATTCTTCCGTGCAAGACCATAAAAGTTACGCTATTTTTGGTCAAGCAGATTATAAACTTACCGATGAGTTTACCCTCACCGCTGGTTTACGATATACCGATGAAAGTAAAGAGTTGCACAGTACATTTACTGAAAACTATGCCAGTGGTGCAACTCATCCAACAACATTAACCACCATAGGTAGCCCAGCATTCCCTGAAACAATTGTCCCCGGTAGTGTACTTTATAGTGCAGGGGCTGCTGGTATTGCTTTACAAATGATCCAATCTGGAATGATACCTCTAGGTACTCCAGCATTTATCCAAGCAATTCAAACGTTTGCTCCCTTTCAAGCTGAAGGTTGGGCAGGACAATCATTAGCTGCTGCTACACGTGCGCGTGCTAATATTGAAGAAACTTTAGATGACTCACAGGTTTCAGGAACAATAAAACTCAGTTATCAACCTAATATTGACAGCTTAATTTATGCTTCATATGGTACGGGGTATAAATCTGGCGGAACCAATACTGACAGAATTGACACTTCTTTTGATCCTCTGTTTGCAGCAGAAACCTCCTCTTCATTTGAGCTTGGTTTTAAGAAAGATTTTCCGGCTCAGGCATTACGATTGAATGTTGCCGCTCATATCACAGAAGTGGAAGACTTCCAGAAATCAACCTACGCAGGCACAGGGTTTAATTTACAAAATGCGGGTGATTACGACACTTCCGGTGTTGAAATTGAAGGAGTCTGGTTACCGACAGATAATATGACAGTGACTTTTGCTTATGCATACATCAATGCTGAATATGCAAGTTTTGACAAAGGTGCTTGTTGGATTGCCACACCTTGGAATACAGGGGAAATACCGCCAGGCCAAGAAAGTGATAACCCTGCAGTTCCTAACCCTTACTGTAACCAAGCAGGTAACCAACCTATTCAGCAGCCTAAAAACACAGCCTTATTACAACTAGCACAAGACTTTGAGCTCACTGATAATATTTATGGTAGCGCGAGTATTGACTATAACTATATTGACAGTTTTTATAGCGAAGCGAGCAATGATCCTTTATCTGAAATTGATGCAAGTGGTTTAGTTAATGCGCGTGTCATGCTTACCTTTGACGAATATGATTTTGACCTGCTTTTTTGGGGACGTAATATTACCGATGAAGAATCAAAAAGTTCGGGCGCACCTGCGACACTTCAAAATGGCAAGCTGATTAATTTTTACACTGAGCCAGCAACTTATGGCGTAACATTTAAAAAGCATTTTTAATCACTGACTTTTAACAGCAGTTAAAGATACACTTTAGCTGCTGTTAAAGATACACTTTAGCTGCTGTTATATTTATTATAAATAAGACTATGTAAAAGCTATATCACCTTGGATGGTACTTATAATCGAAGCGCCTTGTTTACAATGTATAATAGGTCAGAATTAATTTTGACGATTGTTAGGCTAAAGCCCAACCTACAACAGGTTCATTCATTACTCTATCAGACTGCAAACAGCTAACCCCCTCTCCTTCTAATGACTCCATTCTCACTATACTCTTGATACTTCAATCAATAGCCAAACTGCATAGCTAGGCAGTCTCTATAGCTTAGTGTATTATATTTTCAATCAGTCAGGTTCGTTATAACAATTTGAATATAGGATAGTATTTTGACAACAGATCTCAGCGAAGATAATACGCTAACCAAACCAGACGGACGTAATCTGCGTACTGATGATAGCCGAAAAAAAATAGTTAGTGCCTTTTTGCAATTGATTCGGCAAGGAACTGTCGCGCCAAGTGCTGAAGACATTGCTAAAAAGGCCAATGTAGGACTTCGCACGGTGTTTAGACGCTTTAAAGAAATGGAGCTATTGTATCGAGAAATGGTCATTGAGTTAGAAAATAACTTTGCTCCTGAAGTTGCTAAACCATGGAAAACAACCGATATGGAAAGCCAGTTGCAAGAGTTGCTTGAACGTAGGTCTGTGATGTACGAAGAGTTAATGCCCTATCGAGTAGCCTCGAATTATCATAAATACCACTCCGAATTTATTCAGCAAGCTCACGCATATTGGAATGTTGTTGTACAAAAAAATCTTGAAAACATTTTGCCTTTTAATAAAAGTAGTGAGCCAGTCTTATTTAATGCAATCGAAACTGCATTGAGTTTTGATACTTGGTTACAACTTAGAATAGATCAAAATAATGAACCTAAACAAAGTTATGAAATAATGAAATTAAGCCTGTCAGCTTTGTTACAGGCTTATACCCCGAGCAACTAAGTATTCTTGTTTATTTATTCAGGGCTCATCAAGGCGTAACGATATTAAAGGTGCCCTTTGGTTTATCTAATAAGCTAAAAAAGCTTAATAAATCTAGTTTACTGCCTTCAATAGTTAACTCATCGCCAAATACAGTATCCATTAGTCCTGCTTCACCAACAATCAAATCAATAAACAGCGATTGGGTAATATTGATTGTTGTTCCAGCATGAGTTTCATCGTTTGCCACTTTGTGTCTTAACACAGAGTTTTCTAGAATTAATAAATACTGCTGCTGTAAATCGGTGAAATTAACCTTGATGGTTAAAGACTCTCCTTCTGCTTTTATGCCATTTAAACTTACCGCCATATTGTCAAAAAACTTATGAACAGGTGTTTGTAGCAAAACATTTTTCATCGTAGCAGGTATAACCCCTATCTCGGGACCTCCGTGCCGTAGCTCATAAGCAGCTGATAAATAAAAGTCTCTCCATGGCGCTGATTCAGCAAGATAACCAAGCTGGTCATAGGTTTTAGCAAGCAAAGCTTTAGCTGCTGAATGCTCTGGCTGAGCAAAAATGACTTGATTAAGTAACTGAGCGATCCATCGATATTCTGGAGTGATTTTTTCAGTAGCAAGTTCGTTAGCTTTTTCAAAGGATACACTAGCATTTTCAACCACTAAATCAGCACCTCCCATAGCGGCTATGTATCGTTTAGCGGTTTCGACTTCAGGCAATGGATCAAGCATGGCTGGGTTGGCAGTAAACCACCCCATATAGGCTTGATATACCGCTTTTGCATTGTGCTTTAGCGTACCGTAATAGCCTCGATTTGAAAAAGAGCGTTGTAATGACTTAGGCAAAACCAACATTTCAGCTATTTCATTAGGGGTATGCCCTGCGTTCATTAAACGCACTGTTTGATCATGAATATATTTATAGGTATCACGTTGGACAGCCATAAACGACTGGATATTCTCTTGCCCCCAAACAGGCCAATGATGACTGCCAAAATACAACTGAGCAGCGTTAAACTGCTCTCTTACTTGCTCAATAGAACCACTCCATTGTGTAGCATCCCTCACCTTTGCACCACGGAGGGTATAAAGGTTATGCATGGTTTTCGAGACAATTTCAGCACCACAGAATGCTTTGTGCTCAGGTAAATAGAAAACCAACTCTGCTGGCGCTTCAGCACCGGGAGTAAACTTGAAAATAAATGGCACACCATCAATGTCTAATTCACTGATGGCATCATCTATAATGGTTGTTGGCTTAATAATGCCAAACGTTCCAAAGGCAGGGCTTTTACCCAATCCAGAGCCAATATGTCCTCTCTCTGAACGAGCTAACCGCTTACCATACATAAATGAAGCTCTGCGACTCATGACAACACCGGCGATCAGGTTTTCACTTAACGCCTCTTCCATGAATCCTTTTGGGGCAATAATTTGTAACTGGTCTTTTTCATCTTTACTCAGCATATTTAAAATACCGTCAACACCACCAAAGTGATCGATATGGCTATGGGTAAAGATAATCGCTTTAATTGGCTTTTTCCCTAGATGTTGCTGAGCAAATAATAGCGCTTCTTTGGCCGTTTCTTTCGCCGTCAGTGGATCAACAATAATCCAGCCATTATCACTTTCAATAATCGTCATATTGGCCAAATCAAAATTTCTCAGTTGATATATACCATTTTGTAACTTGAACAGCCCATGTTGATTATTTAACGCCGCCTGACGCCACAAACTTGGATTAACACTATTAGGTGCATTACCGGTTTCACCCTGATATTTGATAAAATCATACGCAGGCATATCCCAGATGTTGGTATCGTCTGCAGCTTTAATAACTAAGCGTTCTTCACTGGCAATAAAACCACGTTTAACATCATCAAAGTCTGCCCGGTCATTAAAAGGTAATTGTGTTAAAACACTTTTATTCACTTTTATTGTCGCTGGTGTCGCGGCTGTATGCCCTTGTTCATCAGCACCTTCTTCGAATTTTACCGATTCAGAACAAGCACTAAATAAAATTGTTAAGCTCAATACCTTACAAAAACGATAAAAAATCACAGTGATATCTTTCATATTAAATTCCACAATATCCATAACCAAGTACCCCTTATTATTTCAATAAGAAAGTATAATAATGAGCCAATGTACGTATTGACATTGCGAGTGTCAATAGTTACATTGATTTATATCTAGCCTTTATCATCAATTTGATACTGTCGAGCTCCATAGCAACTTTTAAATAGTCAAAACGAATGTTGTCACGAGATAAACTATCTAAGGTTTAAAACTATGTTAAATAAAGCGCCCACTAAAATTTATGACTACATCATCGTAGGAGCTGGTTCCGCGGGCTGCGTATTAGCAAACCGACTCTCTGAAAATGGTAAATACACAGTATGTATTTTAGAGGCTGGCCCTGCTGACAAAACGCCCTTAGCAAGCATTCCCGCAGCTTTTGGTGGCTTTATGTTTTCCAAAAAATATAATTGGGCGTATAACGCCAAACCTGAATCGAGTATTCGCAATGGCGAGCCTATTTTTGTTCCTAGAGGTAAAATGCTCGGTGGCAGCTCGTCAACTAACGCCATGTTATACATACGCGGTCAAAAGCAAGATTATGATCATTGGCAAAGTTTAGGTAATGAAGGCTGGTCCTATAACGACATACTACCCTACTTCAAAAGATCTGAATCAAATACCCGAGGTGAATGCCATTACCATGGAGGAAATGGTCCCTTGCATGTCAGTGACGGCACCGTGGGCTATCCAGTAAATAAAGCCTTTATCGCAGCATCAGCAGAAGCCGGTTACAACATTACCAATGATTTTAATAACGACTCACAAGAAGGTGCTGGTTATTATCAATGTACAATAAAAGATGGTAAACGATGCAGTGCTGCTAAAGCGTATTTAGTGCCTGCTCTGACAAGAAAAAATATTACCGCGATAGTTGAAGCATTAACGACAAAAATTATCATTGAGCATAAAATAGCCGTCGGTGTTGAATACATTAAACGGGGAAAATCGCATGTTATTAAAGCCAACCGTGAAGTGATCATATCGGGAGGGGCAATAAACTCACCGCAATTGCTAATGTTATCGGGGATCGGTGAAAAACATCAACTTCAGCAGCTGGGCATTGATTGCATTCATCACCTACCAGGGGTAGGAAAAAATTTACAAGAACATGTCGACGCTTGTGTGCTTGTTAAAAGTAAAAAGCGAGATGGCCTCAGTACTTCACTAAGAGGTCTGTTGCGTATGTTACCCGATACACTTAAATATATGACCAAGAAACAAGGTAAGTTAGCTAATACCATTACCGAAGCGGGGGCATTTCTCAAGTCTAATGAGCAGTTAGATCGTCCTGACATTCAATTGCATATGGCGCCGTTATTATACGATGACAATGGCCGAGCGATAAAGCTGATGATGAACGAAGGTTACTCATGCCATGTTTGTGTATTACGTCCTAAAAGTACAGGTACGGTAACTCTTAAATCGGCCAATCCAACTATATCCCCAGAAATTGATTTTAATTTCTTTTCTCACCCTGCAGATAAAAAGATACTGATTGATGGCATCAAAGTCATTCGTAAAATTTTTGCTGCGCCCTCTTTTGATGAATATAGAGGAGAAGAGCTTCATCCCGGCATTCAAGCGCAATGCGATGAAGAAATTTTTGTTAAATCTAAAGAGTTATTAGGCACTGTTTTTCATCCAGTAGGGACATGCAAAATGGGGAATGACGAAGCTGCGGTAGTTAACCATCAATTACAGGTTCACGGTATTAACCACCTAAGAGTTGTTGATGCGTCAATTATGCCCACGTTAATTAGTGGCAATACTAATGCACCAACCATGGCCATTGCAGAAAAAGCGGCCGATATGATCTTATCTGCAGCTCATCAGTTGAGTTTGAATAATCAATAATGAGCTTATTGAATCAGGCAGGATAATTACTTAACCCTCACCCTACCCTTGCCTGCGGAATGTGAAACCATTGTTGAAGCAGGTGAACCACTGTTGGCATTGGTGATTGACCTTGATTTAGCTATTTTGAGCGAGCTCGTTAGGGTAT
>Ga0209396_1005853_pt1 | contig 11494 bp, 10 predicted proteins | sample GOMGulsemesocosm_6_FD_184638 | JGI IMG/M metagenome (GOLD analysis project Ga0209396, IMG submission 184638) | Methane-oxidizing microbial communities from mesocosms in the Gulf of Mexico - GOM8C Gulf of Mexico (SPAdes) (version 2) | ecosystem: Environmental > Aquatic > Marine > Cold seeps... | reverse complement strand
TTATTAAAGTTTCATTCTAGACATTGAGCTTAGCAAATTTATAATAAATGGGGTAAGGTTTCTGCGGTTCTCTTTATTAAAGTTGTTTCAAAAAATGTACGATCCCTTACACGATAAGTCACCCGGTTGCGGTGTCGCATACCCACAAAGTTATTGGGCTGAAAATGCCGATATAGAAAATAATGCTCCGATAAGTGATGGACAGATTACCCACGATGTCGATGTTGATGTAGCAATAATTGGCGCGGGTTATACCGGGCTTTCATGTGCACTGCATCTAGCGCGTGAGCATGGCATCAAAGCGCATGTACTAGAGGCAAACCAAACCGCTTGGGGTTGCAGCGGCAGAAATGCTGGTTTTATTTTAAAGTCTTCAGGTCGAAAGTCTTACAGCGATATGGCACAAAAATGGGGCGAAGAAGTGATGCGCGGCATTTATGATGAAATGTGTGCTGGCGTAGAAACAGTAAAATCACTGATAGCAGAAGGTATTGATTGCGACGTACAAGAACGTGGTTTTTTAAAAGTTGCTCACAAACCGAGTAAGTTAGCTGAGCTTATTAGCCAAGCTGAACTCCAACGCAAAACATTTTCGGGCATAAAAAATAGTGAAGTAGAAGTATTGTCGAGAAATGAAGTTCGTCAACAATTCATGGACGATAAAAATGCCTATGGCGCCATTCGTTATCAAGACGGCTTTGGCTTAAACCCACTGAAACTGGCTTGGGGTTATCAGCGGTTAGCACGTGAAGCTGGTGCTAAAGTTCATACCAGCTCTCCGGTATTAGACATTTTAGATGAACAACACCAGCAAAAATTAATTACTCCACAAGGAGTCGTGAATGCCAAAAAGGTTGTCATTGCTACTAATGGCTATACACCCAAAGGATTTCATTCTTTAGTAACAGATCGTACCTTGCCGGTACTGTCACAAATTATTGTTACTGAACCTTTATCAGAGCAGCAATTATCAGAGTGTAATTTCTTAACTTCAAATGTTGTGATGGATACACGTGCGCTGAAATACTATTATCGAAAATTACCTGACAATCGTATTTTGTTTGGTGGGCGGGGCGCGATAACGGGGAAATCTGCTGATGATCCTTATTACGCACAGCGCTTGTTGTCGGTATTAAAAACAAGTTTTCCACCATTAGGTAATTTAAAGTATCAATACGCTTGGTCAGGTTGGATCTGCATGTCTTTAGATGATTTACCTCATATTTATCAAAATAAGAAAAAGAGTGTGTTCTACAGTATGGGGTACTGTGGTTCCGGTGTTTCTTTTTCGGTACAAGCGGGTAAGAGGTTAGCTGAAAAAGTCGCAGAGAAAACGGTTGATGCAAAGATTGAAAATCTGCCCCTATATAATTGTGAGTTACCGAAATTTCCGTTTGCACCTCTAAGGCGAGTAGGGCAATGGGGGTATTTTCATTATGGAAAAGTCAAAGATGAATGGTTCTAGTTATTGCTTTTTTCAAGTGCAATGACTCTTTTTTCAACAAGAATAACTCAACTAAAGTCTATATAGTACATTTAGTTGAGCCGTTTATTTGATGTTAAAAATAACAACAGATGGATTTAGAAAGGTAGTGGTATAAGTTTTTCATTCACTTTAAATTGACTGTCCTTTAAAACAAAGTCGGTGGTGTAATGGGTCTCTGTGGCCACTAATAATCCTTGCTCAGTTAGCATAGTTAACATTTGTGGAACTTGCTGAATAGCTATCTGGTCAATTTCTTCTGTCGTCATATTTTGTGCTTGTGGGTTAGCTTGTATTTGTTGCTTCATAATCTGTTTGGCAAAAAATTCAATCACGGCTTTATCGCCTGTGACCTTGCCATTCACTAACGCATGAGCAAGCCAAAACTGTTGATCTTCAATTGGCGTTGGTAATACTGAAACATCAACTAAACTGGTATGCACTGTTGCATTAAATTTTCCTTCAGGAAAAGTACCACGTAAGCTGGTGATATTAAATTGTGGTTCATCATTAAGTAATGTTAATAAGTTATCTTGAAAGAAATCGAGCATTTTTTCTTTTATCTCTTCCGGGCCGTCATCACCAAGTGTTTGGCTAAAGTTATGATATGCCTTAACAAACTTTCCACTGATATTATTAACGGCTAGATCAAGCGCTAGATCTTGAACTTGATATTCATTAATATCTGCTGCTTTTACCCCATAAGATATTTTCATGTTTCCTTGCTGTTTTACTTTATTCAAAAATGATGAAGCTGAAACATAAAAATCGGTAAGCTTGATATTTTCACTGTTTTTATCATTAAATTTAATGGATGCAAAGTTCAATATTGTTTCAGAGTCGTAGAGGCCAGTATTAAAAATTTGTTCTAGTGAGGCTGAAACTTGCATATTAAGTGTGAAATTTTTCATGGCAAAATCACTATTATCAGTAGTTGCTGATAAATCTGCAGCGCTGCCTTGGTAGGTGAATTCTTGTCCATCATATTGCCCCGTTCCTTGGTAGCCACTAAATACCACATCGACTTTGTTAGGAGTCACTTTTGCTGTAAATGCCGCTATTTTATCTTGGTAGCTATGACCACCAAGAAGTTCCATTAGCCCATTAATTTGGTAGAATTTTTTATTTTTAGGCCAATCAAGGTGTTCACGTAATGCTTGGTCGTCTACATTTACCGTCCATGATAACCAGGCTAAGTTACTTTGTTCATTAAAGAGAAAAGGGCCATGTTGGGCATTTATTTCAATAGCTAAAGAGTAATCTTCGTTAACTGTCGTGTCAGGTAAACCGGTTAAGCTTGCGGTATCTAAACCGATAATTAATAAAGCTTCAGTAGAAAACCAATGCGAGCTAATTTTTTTTATTTCTACCGTATAGCCCGGAGCATTATTAACTTTTTCAGCCATAGCATCGAGTGTAGCCGAAAACTGGTTACCCACTAATTTAGGGGCTAGAATACCAATCGACAAGAAGGTAATTATTAATATGAGTGCTTTTTTCATGAGACAAATCCATCTTTATAGTTTGGAAGGATAATTTATTGCATATAAATTATATCCATCTTCCATTGAGGGCGTCATCATCGCATGTTTTTAATTATTTGTATTTAAAATAACTACTCTAGATAAGGCTTTATTCTTTAAGGAAAAATTTGTTATCTCTGGCTCAAGTGTATCAATGATTTTGAATGTGGTTTTACCTAAACGGTATCGTAAAGGTAGTTGATTATTTTGAAAAATATCGATGATATATTCCATGTTGCTCTCTGAGCTTAAAGACCAAAGCCATTGATTTTCAGTGCTCAAGGATTTATTTGAAAGAGTGAATTGCTGAAACTGCTTAATAGATAAAACTATTATTTTATGGTTTTTTTTACTTACCTCCTCTTGTTTCACTTTTTCGATAAGTGCCATATTTATAGGGGATGAAGCGATCATGCGTTTAGCTGATTTTTGTTTGGACAACATTGTCTTATTTTCATATTGCATGGTGCGGGAAACTCTTTCGTTAGTCACCAGTTTTGTATCATTGGCAATAGTACTTGCAAGTTGAGTCGATATTGCTGGAGAGTTAGCTTGTTCTTGAAAATCTAATTCTGCTGTCATTGTTTTTTCATCAGAAAAAGGTACTTTTTCAAGCTCACTCTTAATCGATTCTTGTAGAGTTGCCCCTTTATTTAGCATGATATCAGCCCGTTCATTAGAAGGTATATTATCTTGTTGCAGAGAAACTAAGCTTATTACCAGTGTTACAGATGCCGCGGTCGCTAGTTTGGAATACCAAGTGAAATGACTTTTGCGCTTTGGTCTATTTGAGGTGTTAATGGCTTGATGTGCTGCACTAATAATACGTTTGTCTAATAATTCACTTGGCTGGCTTTGATCTTCTTGTGACACTTCATCATAAAGTTCATTTATAAAAGCTTCATCACTTTGTTGTTGCATCGTTAGTGTCTGAGTTTGTTTGTCTTTATTGTCAGTGTGTTTATTTGACATAATGCTGTAACCCCTTACGTAAACGTTGCAAGGCATAGCGCCAACTGCTTTTTACTTTTTCTTGATGTTGAGCGGTTATTTTTGCAATTTGTTCAATAGAAAAGCCAGATTCCTGTTTCAATAAAAAAACTTCTCGTTGTGCATTGGGTAATGCGGCGATATTAAGTGATAACGCTAACTGCATCTGTTTTTTACTGTGTTGTTCACAAAGTGGCTGTGTTGCTATTGTTTCAGTTAAATCATCATTACATCTATTTTCGCTGTTAGCATCATCATTAGCAGTAAAGTTATCTTCATTTTTCGTACTTTTCTTCTTATAATGATCAAGTAAAGTATTTCTAGCAATGGTAAATAGGTAAGTTCTAAATAAGGCCTGCTGCTGATATTTTTCTCTGGCATTAATTAATTTTAGCCAAGTATCGTGGCAAAGCTCTTCGGCAATAGCTATAGATAAACCTTGTTTAACAAAAAAACGAAAAACCACTTGTTTATGCCTCTGATAAAGTGAATCAAATGCTGATGCTGTACCTTTTGCGTAAGCAAGCATCAGCGCTTCATCGGTTACCGATTGGTTTAAATTTTCAGCCGGCAACACCACTTGATTCAATGGCAATTACTCTTTGTGAGCGACAAGTTGTGGTGATAATGCTTGTGCAAGTTTAACCATATTAATGAACTCAGCCCGATAACCATGTGTATCTTTACCTTTTCCTTGTTGAGCTAAAAGAATGATGTTGTCTAGCTCCATTGTAGAAAGGTTTTCCCCTCCTCGCAATAGTTGTGCAAAACCAGCAACAGCTGCAGAAAATTGATAGTTATTACTGGTTTCATCAAGCTCGCTTACTATTTGATTCTTGTTAATGGCAATTTCAATAAGTTGACTTTTTTGTGTCATTGGCGCTTTATAACGTAAGCGTAAAAAGGCTAATTCATTACTGTTACCTTTAACCGGTTTGCTGTCATTACTTTGATAACGTAAAGGATCGTTGGCCTTGTTCGAGCTGTTGGTAAAGCTGACTTCGTAAATAGCGGTTACTGTGTGACCTGCGCCAATGTCTCCAGCATCAACTTTATCGTTATTAAAGTCTTCTCGATTGAGCGCGCGAGTTTCATAACCAATAAGTCGGTATTCACTGATTAATTGTGGGTTAAATTCCACTTGAATTTTTACATCTTTGGCAATGGTTAATAACGTTGATGACAACTCCTCTACTAAAACTTTTCGTGCTTCATTTAAGTTATCAATATAATAAGCATTACCGTTACCATTTTGTGCAAGTTGCTGCATTAATTCATCGTTATAATTTCCTGTACCCAAACCAAGAATACTTAAATCAATGCCAGATTTTTGTTTGCTTTCAATTAAGTTTTTTAACGCTTGGTTATTAGTTGTGCCCACATTAAAATCGCCATCGGTTGCCAGCATTATGCGATTAATGCCACCTTTGATAAATGATTGCTGAGCTAAGCGATAAGCCGCTTCAATACCTTCACCGCCATTGGTGGAACCACCAGCTGAAAGTTTTGCTAGAGCGTCAATAATTGCCTGTTTATTATCACCCTTGGTTGGCTTTAATACCGTACCGGCAGCTCCTGCATAAACGACAATAGCGACGCTATCTTGCTGAGTGAGCTGATTGGTGAGCATTTTTAAAGCATTTTTTAATAAACCAATTTTGTTGGTTTGATTCATAGAGCCAGATACATCAATAAGAAAAACTAAATTAGCTGCGGGACGACTGTCTGCTGCCATTGATTTACCTTTAACGCCGATATGTAATAAATGTTTGTCAGCATTATATGGACTCGGCCCTATTTCACTATAAACAGAAAAAGGTTTATTGGTGGGGGTTGGGTAATCATAAGAAAAGTAATTAATGAGTTCTTCTACTCGAACAGCGTCATGCTGCGGTAATTTTCCTTGATTAAGAATTCGTCTTACATTGGCGTAAGATGCAGTATCAACATCAACTGAGAAAGTCGACACGGGGTGTTCACTTACCATTAATATACTATTATTTTTTTGATGGTTATATTTTTCATTGTTCGTCTCTTCTAAATGATGAGAGATCGGCATGGCTAGCATTTTTGCACGTTTATTAAATTGATGCTCTGCCATTACTTGATAACTAGCCGCACTAGCAACTTGTGTACTTTCTTTATCTCTGCTTAACTTTCCTTGTATGAGTCTTTGACTAGAAATGGGCTTGGATAGCTCTACAGTGTGTAAAACTTTCACTTCTGAACGATTGTCTGCTTGCTCTTTTTTTTCAACAGGTTCTTGGGCACAACTTGCAATAAATAATGCGCTTGTGATTAATGATATAGGAAGTACTTTCTTCATATTCTTCTCGCTCAATGAATTTTAGGTAAGCTTGTATAGAGTTAAACGATTCAGAATTGAAAAAGGGTTAATTAATTTAACTTTTTATTTTTATGCTAATTATGAGGGAGTGGCAGATTTATTGATTGATGTGGTAGCGACGTAAAATTGTGCTAATTACTCCTGCTGATTTTAAATTAATCACCGTTTGTTTTAATTTTTGACGAGTTGTTATTAATACTTCTTCAGAGCAGATTAAATACATTTCATTTTGCGTTAAGATAATAGGTGGCGCTAAATCTTTATCTTGGATTCCAATAGAAGTTGCTATCTTTTTTAAATTAATTAATGCCCCAGCCACGGCGTCTACTCTCCCAGCCTTTAGCATTTTTATAGCATTAATGTACTGAGGAGGAGAAACTTTAATAATACTTTTGTCATTATGAAAAACAGTGTCAAATTCAATACCTAAAGGAACAGCAACTGTTTTCCCCGTTAAACTTCCATAGTCGGTTATATCACTGTCAATGCTGGGTAATATGCCCATTTTTAAAGAATAGCCAATAGGAGCGATTAAAGATTGAGTGGTAACGTCAGGAGTATTTGCCACGATTACACACACAGGGCTGCCAGATACCAATTTTACGCCCAAGCGTTTAGATGGAATTAGCGTGTGTTTTTTACCTATGCCACTAGCATCGATAATTGCATTCATTACTTCAAACAGTACACCAATATTCTTACCGTTTTTATCTTTATACCCATAAGGTACTTGATCCATGGTTAGCATGGAAATGTTGCTTTGAAGAAAAGATGATTGAGCGTTTACGGAGAAAAAAACACTGAAAAAAGTTAAAATTTTCAATAACAAGAATAAATTTTTGATTTCTTTCCCCTTGAGTGTTTATCTATTTCACAAACTGCTGAATATTATTCGCCACTAAATCAATTAACCGCTGCTGCGACTCTATACTCGCCCAAGCGATATGTGCCGTTATTGTTAAATTACTGACTTCATTTTTGGTTAGTGCATTGATTAATGGATGATCCGCTTGTGGCGGTTCCTGTTCTAATACATCGAGTACTGCGTGAGATATCTCATTATTTTTTAATGCACAAAGTAAGTCGTTACTACTAACAATAGCGCCGCGAGCCGTATTCACTAGCAGAGCCGAGGTTTTCATTAGTGCTAAACTTTTACGATCAATTAAATTTGTCGTTTCTGGTGTTTGCGGACAATGCAAACTGATCACGTCGGCTTGTTGTAATACCTGAGTGAAACTGTGGCGGTTTTCTCTTATCTCTTTGGCATTAGGGCGCTCTGAAATAAGCACTTGCATGCCAAAAGCTTGGGCAATAATTGCAACCGCCTTACCCAAATTACCATAACCAATAATACCTATTTTTTTCCCTGCTAGTTCTTGGCTGCCGTTGCCATGAAAACAAAAAGTAGGGCTGCTTTGCCAATGCCCTTGTCGAGTGTTTTCGTTATGATGAGAAGTATTATTAAAAAACTCAAGCATTTGCGCAAAGACATATTGGCTAACAGAAGCTTGTGAATATCCGCTCACATTGTTAACCGCAATACCGAGTTCTTTTGCGGCAATAACATCGATATTATTCATACCTGTTGCAGCAATACAAACTAGCTTAAGCTGTGGTAATTGTTTAAGTGTTTCTTTAGATAAAATGACTTTATTGGTAATAACTATGTCAGCCATTTTACAACGCTCAATAATTTGTTCGTCTGTAGTTATTGCATAACAAGTTAATTGACTGACTTGTAGCTCTATATTTGCTAAAGAAATGTTTGAACTAAAGGTTTGTTTATCTAAAAAAACAGCTTGCATGGTTAACCTTCAAAAAAGAAAATGATGGGATAGCTTAAGGGAAATTGCACTGAAAAAAAACGACAAACGGGTAAATTTCTGTTTGCCGTTTTTAATGCTAATTTTACTTTATGGAATGAGCTTTACTAAACTTAACCAGGACGACCATCTTCTCGTGCTTTTAATAACATTGGCCCGTAGTAAAAGGTAAATATTCCAAAAGCAAGCAACCAACAGAAACCACTAATATCAATAAATAGAATTGTTTTTTCAGGACTTAACCAAGGGCCAAATACTCGGATCATTGCTGATAATGTAATAAAAGCAAAAGCGACTGACATCAATTTAGGTGGTGTTAATGGTCGACCAGAATGACCTAATGACACTCGAGAAATCATCGCTAATATAATACCGCCCATGCCACCAATTGTGAGTAAATGCCAAACATGATTACTTGGAATTTCATCAATAATGTAGCTAAACCCTAATAAAATCAAACCGAACCAAACGAATTTCAATGCAAAATGCAATGACCATAAAAGTGGCACACCCAATGTTATCCACGGACGCCATCTTAACCAGCGCATTAACTGAAATATGCCTGAAAAAATGAGTATCACGCCGAAAAACATTGAAACAAAACCAACAAAGGGATGTAACAACAACATAAGCATCGCAAGTAAGATGCTGCCATTTGCTAACTTATCTAATAATGGTGCCGGAGTTGCTTTAGTGGTTTGAGTACCATTAGCGGTAAACATAGGAACAACGCGACCTGACATTACAGACATTAAAAACACTACAAGTAAAACGCCAGCATAACCTGAATAGCTTACCGAAATACTTTGTGGATAAACAATAGCTAAATGCATTTCAGCATTGGCAATGGTAAACATGGCCAATAACGGCACAAAGAATAAATTTCGATATTGTTTTACTGCTAAAATAGGCTTTGCAAGCGCATAAGCGACGCTTAATAAAAAGCTTAAATCTACGAGCGCACTTAATGTTGTGCCTAATAAATCAGGCATCAATAAAACAATACGGCCTAATAACCATAAGAAGAATAATACAGCAAGTGGTTTGCCTTTTATGCTTGGAATACCTGTCCAATTTTGTACTGCAGTAAGTAAAAAACCAGCAATAATTGCGCTACCAAAACCGAAAATCATTTCATGAATATGCCACCAATAGCCCCCACCGTAGGGTAAAAAGCTAACAGCACCTTTATACATTAACAGCCACAAAGTTATGGCAATAATACTAAAGACAGCGCCGCCCAAAAAAAACGGCCGGAAACCTAAGCGAAACATTGGCAGAATTTTCTGCTCTTCTTTTAAATCGGTAATTTGCATCATGGTATGTATTTCAAAGAATCAGTAATTTAGATAATAACGTATTTACGACAATATTCGTTGTGATAAATCAACTCTTAGTAAATTTCCTTATTGATAACTATATTTATAAATATCGGTAGTCACTAAAAGGAGAGTTAATTCACCGGTTTTTCTAATTGATACATTTCGTCGGAAATGTAATCGAGTTTTTCGGTTAACAATTTTTGGGCATCGTAAATTCCTTGGTTATAAAAATGATTGCCCATTTCTTTAGTAAAAAAATCGAGTAAAAAGTCAGCATCAAACTGAGCAAGCTCTTGTTCTAATTCAGTTGAGAAGTATTGCTGTAGTTTTTGAATAAGTAATTCTTTTTGTGCTGATGAAAATTTAATTTCACTCATATTTATTCTCTATTGTTTAAGTTAAATGTAATTTGCTAGATTATACTCATTACAAAGTATCTAGGTGAATAGTTTTAGTGAAAGAAACATTGAAAAAATGGTGGCAAACTGATTGTCAGTTTTGTCGTAAATACCGAAGGATGTTTATTTGGTTAATCATTATGATTGCTATGGATATGCTATGGTTTAATCTTTTATTTTAGCTTATTTTATTAACACGGGAGTAATGTATGGGATATCGGTGGACAGATTCACTGGAATTAGCATTAGATTTAATTGAGCAGCATCCGGATGTTGACCCACTTAGATTACATTTTCCAGAATTAATGCAATGGGTGATTGCCCTTGATAATTTTGAAGATGATCCAAAACATTGTGGCGAAAGAGTGCTTGAGGCTATTCAATTGGCATGGATTTCTGAAGTTGATTGATTTCCATTAAAAAAGTCATAAATTTTTTTGCCTGCTCAAGTAATTGACTTTTTTATAAGCTTTCTTTGCACTATACTGTTGTACAATATTACCATTGTGTATTTTCACTATTCATCAACTATATAGCCACTTAGAACAATATTATGACAACAACTAAAAAACGTCCTTTGTATATTCCTTATGCAGGCCCAAGCCTATTAGAAACACCACTGTTAAATAAAGGTAGTGCTTTTGATGAAGAAGAGCGTACCAACTTCAACTTAATGGGGTTATTGCCCCCTCGTTATGAAACTATCGACGAGCAAGTTGAACGTGCTTACATGCAATACAGTAAATTTCAAACTGACTTAAATAAACATATTTATTTACGCGCAATTCATGATAATAATGAAACTTTATTTTTTAAACTCGTAAAAGCAAATTTGGCTGAAATGATGCCAATTATTTACACGCCCACAGTTGGCGACGCTTGTGAACAATTTTCAGATATCTACCGTAGTTCGCGTGGGTTGTTTATCTCGTATGAAGATAGACATCATATGGATGATATTCTTCGTAACGCTACGAAAAATAAAATTAAAGTCATTGTAGTTACCGATGGAGAGCGAATTCTTGGTCTTGGCGATCAAGGTATCGGTGGTATGGGGATCCCAATTGGAAAACTGTCACTTTATACCGCATGTGGGGGCATTAGCCCTGCGTATACATTACCCGTAATGCTTGATGTTGGTACCAACAACGAAAAACTATTGAATGATCCTATGTATATGGGACGTCGTCATAAACGTATTAATCAAGCAGAATACAACGAATTTGTCGACATGTTTATTCAGGCGGTTAAACGTCGTTGGCCGCATGTTTTATTGCAGTTTGAAGATTTTGCTCAACCGAATGCAACGCCATTATTAACTAAATATCGTGACGAAATTTGTTGTTTCAATGATGATATCCAAGGAACCGCTTCGGTAACTGTGGGAACTTTATTAGCAGCATGTCGTATTAAAGGCCGTAGACTTGGTAAAGAAACGACATTATCGCAACAAAAAGTTGTTTTTGTCGGTAGCGGCTCTGCAGGTTGTGGCATTGCCGAACAAATTATCGCACAAATGATAAATGAAGGTACATCGCCAGAGCAAGCGCGTAGTCAAATTTTCATGGTTGACCGTTTTGGTTTATTAACTGATGGTATGGCTGA
>Ga0209396_1005852_pt1 | contig 11494 bp, 12 predicted proteins | sample GOMGulsemesocosm_6_FD_184638 | JGI IMG/M metagenome (GOLD analysis project Ga0209396, IMG submission 184638) | Methane-oxidizing microbial communities from mesocosms in the Gulf of Mexico - GOM8C Gulf of Mexico (SPAdes) (version 2) | ecosystem: Environmental > Aquatic > Marine > Cold seeps... | reverse complement strand
GACCTGTCATGTCATCAATTAAGGCAACAGCTTCATCTAAATACTGTTGCTTACCTTCAGCATCACCATTTATATAAAACTGTTCGTCTGTACGCATGAAAATTAAAAATGCTTTTAAATCACCTTTAAAGGCAACTTTTTTCATGATTAGTCGCATTTCATCGTGAATTCGTGCAACTTCACTTAATCCTAAAGTATGAATCTCATCAGCGGTCAAATTTGTTGTTGTTGTTCGTTGTAGTGCATTGTTATAAAAAGCGTTACCATCAGGAAATTTCCAAGCGCCATCTCTGTTATCTGCCTTTTTCTCAAGAAGAGTTAAATAACTAATAAGTGATTGATAGCCTGGTTTTAAGTGGTTAACTAATGCTTGACTCGCATCATCAATTAACGCTAACTTTTTACTCTGTTTAATATCAAGCTTATTCACTTTACGGGTAAAGTCAGCAAGAATTGTACTATCTGTTTTCTGATCAAACGGTGCGCCAATTAAAATATTTTTAGAATCACGAATAACGTGCCCAAAAACAAATTTTGGGGCAATAATGCCCTTAGCTTCACGAAGTTGTAGTTGTTCAACTAATTGTGACATCAGTTTCTCTGCGCCAATAATACGAGAAATATAGTCATTTGCTTCTTTCTCGCTACTAATTGAATGTTTGTTAATTAAAAAAGCAGGTACTTGTGAATGGGTGCCACGCATTTGGTTTACGGGGTAACTATGAAAACGCCATTGGTAATCAGCAATACTATTTTCTAACCGTTGAACTAATAAGCGATGGCTCAATTTTGTTTGTACATCAAGAGTATTAATGTCTATCGCTTTAATACGTAATAAATTTTCTTTTGCAAACGCCAATTCCTTTTTACTATTTTCTTCAGAAAGATCATTCCACTTACCATAATCTTTTTTGATACCTAAATTTGCTTGCATCACCGGATTACGGTCAACTTTTTCTTTAAAAATAGTATCAAACAATTGATTTGCTTGAACTGAAGCTGTTTCAATGTTTTGTGCTGCGACCTTTTTTGTCGCCGTATCAATTGGTACTGTAGCAGAGTGCTTAGCACAAGCGCTAAGGAATGCACTTGAAACCGCAAGTACAAGTAGAGATTTTTTAAAAGTCATAGTCTTCTCGATTAATTTCTCATGATTATCTTCTTATCTATAGCATTTTTAACTATTCAAGCTTGTATATACAATAAGTTTTCGACGAAACGGTATATTTTTGAGATGAATCAAGCTCAAGCGTTAATGCCAGAGCTTGGTTCTGTAATTTGGTTTAATGATACTCACACGTTAATAATGGATAGTTCACCAGAAATTTCTCTATTTAGCTGATCACATCGCGGTATGAATGATTTATCTGCTAATAACTAGTCTTTATATCCCCAAGGGGTAATTGGTTGTTCAATAGTTTGAGTTAAATCAAAATCTACTCTAAATTCTCTCCCCTGACGAGTTAATCTATACGTAAATTTTTCTGGGTAAACATACATTTGCCAACTATTATTTATTGATTGGGGTATAGCTAGACTAACAAACAATTCTTTTGAATATTGATCAGCTGGAAAAGTTTGCACTTGCGGCCAACCTGCATCAATAGTGTGTCCACCATACATAGTAGAAACATCACTGCTACCATCTTTATGTCGGTGGTCATGCTTTAAACTTAAACCACTGCCAGTTTTCGTTATGATCCAAGTACGAGAGGCATCTTTACCAACGTGAAACGGTATCTGCAATTCATTATCAGTACACTTTCGAATATGCATAACCAATTTGCTGGTATTAAAGCTGCTTGGTGGTGCATTATCAACCACAACTTTGCCAGTAAAAGACTTACCACAAAGTGATTTTAAATTATTAAAAAAAGCATCTTGGCTAGGAATTGAAACCAGTGGCGCTTGCGCTACAGCGCTTGTAGAAATAACAATTATGCTGCTAGCCATTGATACTAATAAGTTGCTAATTTTTGTCATTATATTCCTATGATATTTTACTATATGTAATAGGCTTTAAACGATAAATGTAAAGCCTGAATGGGTCAAGTCATGTCACACATTTATCTCTACATTTCAAACTCAATAAGTCATAGATATTGCAACAAAATATTTACATTTTTTAAGGGAGTTTGTGCCGACTACTAACAGAATCTAAATTAGTGTATTTTTCAAAATTAATCTTCAATCCTAAGTACTATGTTCATCGGCTTAAATAATTTATCCCCATATATGATCGCCTAACTTAGCGTAAAAACCATCAGACAAATACATGTTGCATCAGTTTCTGGCGCATTAAAATAAATAGTATTACGAATTAAACCTAATTTGCTCTTGGAATAGATTACGATACGATCTATCATATAAATACAAATAATTACCAAGTTAACAATAGAGTGTATCGTATGGCAAGATTATCAAAGCAACAACAAGCAGAGATCAGGCTGAAAATCATTAAGACAGCAGTAGAGTTATTCAGTGAAAATGGCTTTGAATCTACAAGTATGAAACAAATCGCCAGAGAAGCGGGTATTGGCGATGCTACTATTTATAAATACTTCCCCAACAAAGACAAATTGATTTACGGGTATTATGGCTTGATGGCCACTGAAACAGCCAAACAGTTTTTAGCTGAAGAAGATCTGGCTGACTATTCTTTACAAGAGAAGCTGCAATTACTCATCGATATATACTTGAATAATTTCTTACCCAACCGAGAGTTTGTTTGCGACAGCATCAACATGATAATGCAATCACCGAGCATTTTATTTAAAGACGTTGCCCCCGTAAGAGAAGAGTTTGTTGATCTTATCCGTGATCTACTGACGGAAGCAGAGCAAGCGGGTGAAATTGCCCAATCACCTTTTACTGATGCCACGGCAAAACTCGCCAATGATTACTTGTTGGCAGTTCTGTTGTATTGGATTAATGATGACTCAGATGAATTTAGCAATACCACACAAATGGTAGATATGTCTCTAGACCTTGGGGTAGAAATATTAAGAAGCGGCATTGTATCTAAAGCAACTGATCTAATTAGTTTTTTTGTAAAAGCGCATCTATTCCGTTTTATGGGCAGCGGCTTTTTAAATAAATTAGTCATGAATAAATCATTTGGATTGTAATGCTTTAACTAGCATTACCTAGCCTTAACAAGCCAAATTAATTGTTAACAAAAATTATATTTCAACGCGTTTTACTACGTCTAGTATCGAATTTTAAATATTCAAAAAAGGAAGGTATCATGAAAAAATGGCAAGGTAATTGGATTATCGCTGTCGCAGCATTACACACTTTGTTTGCTGTTATTATGTTTTCAGCGGATTATATTTCACTGTATGATAACGGTATTATTAATAGTTTAACCACAGATCGCTCAGCGGCTGCAGTATGGTTTTTCTTATTCGGCCAAGTACTTTTTATTGTTGGGCTGCTGATCAAGTATTTTGAAGTACACAATAATCAACTGGTACCATTTTCAATTTCACTCAACCTTTTACTGTTAACCCTTGTTGGTATTACGATAATGCCAACTTCAGGTTTCTGGCTTATTTTCCCCCCAGTAATAAGTTTGTTAGTTAAATATATGAGAAACCTCAACCCAGCTGTGGCGATTTAACCTATGCTGACTTCAAAGAAAGTACCAACATCTAAATTCAAACGTAGTGCTATTGCAGGCGCAGCGGCGACACAAATAGGCTTAAAACATGTCGGCTATAAAGCGCGAAAAGTATTTTCAGCGAAAGATTCAGCGAGTAAACATTCTGAACAAGATTTACAAAAGCATGAAGAGCAAATTGGTGAGTTAGTTTTTACCGTATTAAGTCAGCTTAGAGGCACAGCAATTAAGTTATCTCAGCTTTTAAGCATGGAAACAGATATTCTGCCAGAAACCATCCGCAAGAAACTAAAATCAGCTTGCCACGAAGTTCCTCCAATTAATAGAGCACTCGTTAGAAAGCAAATGGTTCAAGAGTTAGGCAATACACCAAAACAGTTGTTCAAAGAATTTGATAGCGAGGCTTTCTCTGCGGCGAGCATAGGTCAAGTACATAGAGCGCTTTCATTTGACGATAAAGAACTCGCAGTAAAAGTTCAATACCCTGGTATAGGAGCAACCATTGACAGCGACTTAAAAATGCTAGAAAAGCTATTTTGGTTGTTAGCTAAAACCACTAATAACATGCCCAAAAAACAAGTATTCTCACTCGTATTAGCTGAAATGAAAAGCCGATTAACTGAAGAAATAAACTATGAGGTTGAAGCCAGTAACCTAAGATGGTTTCAGCAAAAAATAAAGCTAGATGGCATTGTTATTCCCATAGTTGAACAAAAATTTTCTTCGGCTAGAGTGTTATCAATGCAAATGTTAACTGGACAACCTATAGACCGATGGCTGGCAAATAAGCCAAACCAACAACAACGAAATAAGCTAGGGCAAAAGCTATTCGACTTTTTCTGGTATTGCGCCTTAACACTTAAAAAAATACATGCAGACCCTCACCCAGGTAACTTCTTAGTGTTAACAGATGATCAACTCGGCGTTATCGATTTTGGCTGTGTTCGTTGTTTAAGTGATGACTTTGTGCATAGCTTCATCGCTATGCTGCCAAAAATTGTTGATAGCTATATTTTTAACAAAAATATAGCAGCTTTATTTTCCAGTTATCAAGAACTTAAATTTATTGATCAAAGTGTAGGCTTCAGTACCTTTGAGTCTGAAGTACTACCTGACCTTCAGCGCTATGGAGAATGGCTTGGTCAAGCTTATATAAGCAAAAGCTTCGACTTTACCAATAAAACACCTTGCCCAGGAAAACCTGATAATGTCAGCGGTGGTGCAGTAAAATTCCTATCGGGCATGTACAGCGAACAGCCCTGCTTTGACCGAGCTCACTTAGGTTTGATGAACCTATTAACACAAATTGGTGCCAACATTAATACCGATTATTTACGGTTTATGCCCGCTAAATAGAGTCAGTAATAACCCGTTACTTAATAAGGATTGTTGTGAATAGCTATTTAGTTGTTTCAGGTACATTAAGTGCCCTTGCTGCCCTACTGCATATAGGTTGCATTTATTTTGGTGCCTCTTGGTATCGATTTTTTGGTGCTGGTGAAAATATGGCAAAACTTGCTGAACAAGGGAGCTTACAACCAACAATTATCACCGCTGGTATAGTAATTATCTTGGCTATTTGGTCACTTTATGCTTTTTCTGCTGCCGGATTAATAATAAAACTTCCTTTAATACGCTTAGCCCTAATAAGCATTACTTCGGTATATTTGCTACGTGGTATCGTTGGTTTTTTGTTCTTCGCTAATCCTGTAGTAGCTCCTATTGGTAATAGCAGTTCATTTTGGTTTTGGAGTTCCGTTATTTGCCTATCCTTTGGCATTTTTCACCTCATTGGTATAAAACAGCAATGGGCTAGTTTGTAAACAACAAATAACATAATAGTGAGAGCTAAGTACTATGTTAACTTTGCTCATAATTCAAAAGACATACCTTGGCTCATTTAGTTACCCACGTTATTGCCTTTAAGTTGGCGTAAAAACCAATGGCGTTGGTGTTATTTATAGCTTAAATGCATCTTGATAATACATCACCTTTTTGATGAAAGAAGGCATTACTAACATCTATCCCATTCACTAATGGGGTGACCCGCTAACTGGTTTTGATAGTAAATTTTTAACATTGTTGCACATGCCTTGTCATAGCTTAAGGGTTTGCGTAAACGTCTTTATGTGTTTTTAGCCCAACAGCCGCCGGTAATATATGGTTCAAAAAGCCATTGGTACTCACAACATAAATTTTTCATGGCCAGTACAACTCTTAAAACACTATTTCTATTGCTCAATTTACTATTATCTCTTAGTATGTTCGTTGCAAAAATAATCAAGGAATAAGAATAATGAATAAAAGTGAATTGGTAGCAAAAATTGCTGAAGACGCAGACATCACAAAAGCTTCTGCTGGTCGTGCGTTAGATAGTTTAATAGACTCTATAACAACTGAACTAGCTAGTGGTGGTGATGTTGCATTAGTTGGGTTTGGAACTTATAAAGTAAATGACCGTGCAGCACGTACTGGTCGTAATCCTCAAACAGGCGCAGAAATTCAAATTGCTGCGGCAAAAGTACCAGCTTTTAGAGCGGGTAAAGCTTTAAAAGACGCTGTTAACGGTTAATCGTTTCAGGTCGTAATTGCCCAACTTACTGTAAGTTGGGCTTTTTTATATCCGCTAATGAATAGTCATTAATTTTTCCGTTTATAAAGGCAGTTTGTACTCAAGGCCTGAAACGGTCATTAACTAAAGTCGGTTTTAATATAATTTTATTTGTCAAGTTGACTAACGGCCACTTTGCTGATGATTTGATATATTAATGTGGTAAAACACTTCAAATTAGGTATGAGTAAATCACCTATTTTGCAGCCACAGCAACTTGACTATCATGTTAAAAAAATTAGTTACGATTGGTTTATTCTGGCTAATCTTTCCTTGCGCATTTTTATCAGTTTCATTTTTCTTAGCTTTTCTTTTTTTTCTTCAATCCAAGCTAAATAAATAATCCCCCCTGCTATAATTATAAATATTACAGTTGTTGCAATACTCATTGCACCAGAATAAAGGCCTAAGAAAAGAAAAAATAGAAGAAAGCTTGTAGTTTCTTTCATTATACAAGCCTTTGTGAGTTTGATAACCAGCATAAAGCATCATCATGATTATCAAAAAATTTATACTTAATATTCTTGAAAACTTCGTGTGAGTTCTCGAAGAAGTGTTTTTGAACAGAATTTTTAACAATTATTGCCTCAAATGCTTGATTGTTTTTTTCCGACCATATGTTTAATCCTTTGATTTCATCTAACATTCCTGGTGGCCCTAATTCCCATTCTGACAAATCAACTAAGCACGACCAACTTTTATGCATCAGTTTTTTAGCTTCGACTCTAAATGCTTCACAACTTGAAATTACTGTTTCAATATTCCATTCATCATAAGCCTTCACCGTCAGAACCTGATTATTAATAGATATTGAGTATTTACCATGCAGAGGCATAGTTTTTGTTTGATTTTTGCGGAGACTTTCATCAAGCGAGATATTAAATATGCGATCAAAGTTTGATATATTTAGCAGGTCAAAAGGTTGTTTATTGTTTGGGTTAACGAGAGTTAACTCGCCTTCAATCAAATCTAAATGATCTTTTAGTAAAAGAATCATTCCTAAAGCTGAAACACTTAGAAAAGTTGTATTGACGAAGTCTATTATAAATTTAGTGCCGATATTATTTTCATTTTCATATACATTTCTAAACTTTTGGTACCAAATAAAACTGAAATCAACAGGCGCGACTATGCTAATTACCTTTATATTGTCAGTATTTTCTATTATGTATGTTAGTGATATGCTCATTGCAGGACTACAGTTTAGGTTATACGAATAAATCGATAAGCATTGTAAGTTGTATTAAGCTGTGAATATGTTCTTTGCCGAACAAATTAAGGAAAATTATGACATGTATTCGTTCATCAAATGCCTTGTTGCAAGATATACCACCACAATTACTCAATTATTTTGAAGGTGATGACTTTAAAACTACGACGCTGAAAAGTGTTGAACTAACAACTGGTTTTTTCAATTTTTCAGGGCTTATTTATATAAAACATGGCCGATTTTCTATTTCATTGCCACAACAGAATATGGATACGCTATATAGTTTTATTGTAGAACCGAATGGTTGGTTTGGTGGTTTAACATTAATGCCATTACCTCATCCATTTTTATTGATCAATGAAATTGAGAATGTAGAGCTGTTGTATATCACTAAAAGTCGCTTAACAGAAATTGCTGATGCTAATCCTTTAATATATAAATGGTTGCTTAATATTGTCGCAGACAATATGCCACAATGGTTTCAAGCACCATTAATTGCCTTGTCAAATAAAAAAATTCGAGTGATTTATTGTTTAGCAACTTTACTACCTCTAAATAAAAAAGATATGGGTACTATTGAAATTGATAGCAGCCAGCAAAAAATAAGTAACATCTGTGGCCTGTCTAGACCAAGAGTTAATGAAGTATTAAAGGAGCTTGAACACCTTAGACTGATTCAAGTTCAGCATAAAAAAATTATAATCCATAACCCTATGGCCTTGTTTAAACTATTAGATGAAGCTAACTTATGTTTTTATGATCCTCGTGAAATAAATAGCACATAGTCTCATGCTATAAAAAAACACATTTTAGAAGCTAATAATTACGGAACGGAACAGCACAATCACCTTTCATAGTTGATTCACGTATTTTCGAGTAAGTTTGAAATTATATACATAAGGCTGAATTTTTTATTGTTAAACAACTGTTTATATGTTTTTATATTTATCACATATTTTTACTTATAGGTTATTTATCAATGAGTTTATTTATCGTTTCGGGTACATAAAGTGACAAGGGCATTTACATTAGCTTTTTACATTTATATTACCTTATTCTCAAGTTCTCTATGGGCTGATGAATATCGTCCTGCCTATTTATCAATAAAGCAAACAACTGCACACACCTTTGATGTTATGTGGAAGCTTCCTTCAACATCACAAAATCGATTATTAAATTTATCTGTTCAATTTCCCGATGATGTTAAGTTGATAAAACCTAGATCAATTCGTCCAGCAGGTGCAGCTACTATTGAGCAATTTGCTATATCAAGTAAAAGTGGTTTAATCGGGCAGAATATCAGTATTTCTGGCTTGAAAAATGCGCCAACAGAGGTATTAGTTAGAATTCAATGGCAAACTGGGGTAACCGAAACTGCCAGGTTAGATGCAAACAAAACAGGATTTACCGTGGTAGGTACGCCAAGTTTTCTTTATGTGGTAAAAACATACTTAACTTTTGGTTTTGAACATATTCTAGAAGGCTTTGATCATCTACTCTTTGTCGCTTGCCTAATATTTATCGCGGGCACATGGCGACGAATTTTAATTACTATCACAGGTTTTACCGTTGCCCACTCAATTACTTTAACGTTATCTGCGCTTGGCTTAGTGCATTTACCTATCGTAGCGATAGAAAGTGTTATCGCATTGTCTATCGTTTTTCTCGCCCGCGAAATCATGATTAAAAATGAACAAACCTTGACGTGGCGTTTTCCTATTGCAGTATCAGCCAGCTTTGGTTTGTTACATGGTTTTGGTTTTGCTTCGGCGCTAAGTGAGATAGGTTTACCACAAACAGAAATACCCGCGGCGCTTTTGGCATTTAATGTTGGTGTGGAATTAGGACAAGTAGCTTTTGTCGCTGTATTAGTTTTATCGGCGAAGTTAATCAAAAAACTATATTTTTCAACTACAATAGTTGCAGAAAGCAAATTTAGAAAACTTGAACAATTAAGTGCTTTAGCAATAGGCGTTGTTAGCATGTATTGGGTTTTAGAACGTATTTCTGGCTTTTAGTGGTAGCTGGTTTATCTATGATTTAAGGAAAAACTATGAATATGAAATTATCAACAGTTACTTTAGTCGTCAGTTTATTGTGCTTACAGGTTAATGCCGGCGAAACGCAGTTATTATGGGGCGATACCCATTTACACACTAATCTATCACCGGATGCTTTCATTAAAGGTAATACCACGGCAACACCGGATGACTCCTTTAATTTTGCAAAAGGCGCACCGGTTATTGATGCAAACTCACGCGCTAAAATTAAAATAGAAACGCCGTTAGATTTTCTTGTGGTCACCGATCACGCGGAATACGTGGGTATTCCTAAGATGCTTTGGGCTGGCGATGAACGTTTAATGAAAACAAAAGAAGGTAAACGCTTTGCCAAAATGATAAAAGGTGGCAAAGGCACCCAAGTGTTTGTTGAACTTCTTTCTACGGCAAATTCAGGTAAGCCAATCGACGCACTTAATTCAGATAAAATCCGAAAAAGCGTTTGGTCGGATAGTGTTGCAGCAGCTGAACGGCATAACGACCCAGGTAAATTCACCGCGTTTATTGGTTGGGAGTGGTCATCCATACCACAAGGGCAAAACTTGCATCGTATCGTATTTACGCCACAAGGCGGAGATGTAGCCAACAAATTTATACCTTTTAGTGCCTTTGATAGCGATATTGAAACAGACTTTTGGAATTGGTTAGATAAAACGTCGAAAGAAACAGGTGCTGACTTTGTCGCCATTCCTCACAATGGCAACATTTCAAATGGCTTAATGTTTCCTTTAACTGATAGAGCTGGAAACCCAATAACAAAGAAATATGCAAACCAACGTATGCGCTGGGAGCAAGTAATTGAAATGACACAAATTAAAGGGGATTCAGAGACACACCCAGTGCTTTCCCCTGATGATGAATTTGCCGATTTTGAAACCTTTGCGCATTTACTTAAAACTGATGACAGTGCTATAGCAGACCGTGGTAAAGCGCCTGTCGGTTCGTATACCCGATCTGGGCTAAAACGTGGCTTAGAGCTTGAAAATAAGATTGGCGTAAACCCGTTCAAATACGGCATGATCGGCGCGACAGATAGCCATGCCGGTTATTCATCAGCCGAAGAGAACAACTTTTGGGGCAAGTTTTCACAAGACTCTATTCCTGACAACAAGAAAGATATTGACTTGCTACCCGGTATTTACGGTTGGGATATGTCGGCTTCAGGACTATCTGCGGTATGGGCGAAAGAAAATACCCGTCAATCAATAACCGATGCTTTTAAGCGCCGTGAAGTGTATGGCACTTCTGGCCCGCGTATTGGGCTGCGCTTCTTTGGTGGCTTTGATTTTAAAAAAGTTGATGCCAATGCAAAAGATATTTCTATTATTGGTTACAAGAAAGGTGTACCCATGGGCGGCGATTTGACTAAAGCACCCAATGGAAAATCACCATCATTTCTTTTACACGCAGTAAAAGATCCAAAAGATGCCAACCTTGACCGAGTACAAATTGTTAAAGGATGGCTCGATACACAAGGTAACTCGCAAGAGAAAGTATTTGATGTTGTCTGGTCTAATGATCGCAAAGTCGGTTCAAATGGAAAATTACCGTCAGTTGGCAATACTGTTGATTTGAAAACAGGTTTATATACTAATTCAATTGGTGCTAGTCAGTTATCAGCCGTATGGAAAGACCCAGAATTTGATGCATCACAAAAAGCCTTTTACTACGCGCGTGTATTGCAAATACCTACACCAAGAAACTCAACCTATGATGCAATAGCATTAGGCATAGCGCCTAAGGAAACGGGTCATTCGGTATTTATACAAGAGCGAGCCTATAGCTCGCCGATTTGGTATACGCCTAGTAAATAGAGAAGGAATATATAATGAAACTTTTTTTTAATAAACAATCTAAAATCAAACTGGCAGTGATGTTGTTATGCCTTCCGCTAGCATCATTTGCCTCTGAAAAAACTGGCGCAACTTCTGTTAGTGGCAAAGTCTATTCACCCTATGCTGATGATAACTTCCCGCAGAATGTATATTTCG
>Ga0209396_1005847_pt1 | contig 11499 bp, 8 predicted proteins | sample GOMGulsemesocosm_6_FD_184638 | JGI IMG/M metagenome (GOLD analysis project Ga0209396, IMG submission 184638) | Methane-oxidizing microbial communities from mesocosms in the Gulf of Mexico - GOM8C Gulf of Mexico (SPAdes) (version 2) | ecosystem: Environmental > Aquatic > Marine > Cold seeps... | reverse complement strand
AGTAAGCGATACCGTAAACAATTAGCGCAAAAGTAAACACACTGACCAAGTCGGCATTACTAATACCAATAAAAGACAAACCCATCACCAGGGCGCCAATAAATAAAGGCTTAGCACGACCGTAGCGCTCACCAAAAAACTTCACCAGCAAACCGCCCACCATGCCAATCACGTTACTCAAGACCAGGGCATAGGCTGCTTCTTGGGAAGACATTCCGATGGAAACTCCCATGCGCTCGGTTACTGCCCAAATAAGACCCATACCTGTCCATACAAGGAAGGTCGCCAAAAATAAGGCTATGGCTCTAGGGCTTAACAAAGCTGATTTTTTTACGCTAGCGGATACATCATCAGTTTTCTGCTGACTTGGTTTAGAATCGTCAAGACGAGCATATAGAAGGATTGCTGCCACACTAATTACCGCCTGTGCCCAGAAATACACGGGGAATGAGTCCAGGTATAACATGGGCAACACCGCAAATAATACAGAGCCTGCTATGGCATAAACTAAAATTCCCGAGGCGTACACTTTTTCAGGCTCATCAGAACTGGCTACCGATGCATTTACCGCCGCCGCTACGAAACCGTAACCGACACCTGCGATCATCAATCCCAATACGACCAGTGTTGAAGTGGCGTACATGGCCACAATGACATTACCCAGGGCGATAATGAGACCACCTGTGATGGCCAGACGGGAATTCCGAATTTTATTCATCACCGGGGCCACCGCCATGGCAGCAATAGACATGACAACAATTTCAATGGAAGCGTACAGCCCTGCGGTTTTTAAATCGAAGCCGTAACCTTCTACCAATACACCTATGGTAAAAGGCACCAACCCTATGATACCTAAATAGGCATTTAGCCCTGCTCCCAGAGCAAGGATCTCCAAGTTTAAATGTTTAGCAAAAAAGTTTCGTATAAATGACATAAGACTTTCTCCGTTATTATTTTCTAGTAATGAAGCCAAGTACTTCTTGGCTTCATTCATTAGTTAAGATGCTAACGAAGATATTAATATAGCCCCCCACCCCTGCCACTATCATTTCTGTCATTGCAACTATCATATCTGACCAACATTAACTTGGTTCTAAACAGGCATTTAAAACAGTCATTTGAATTCAGTCCAAGGTCAAACTTATCAGTAAAATAAAGGCATTAAGTCATTGATTTTTCTACACATTCAATCTTTAAGTTCTTATATAAATATTAATTATTATAGATTGCATTCACCCCGCCTAGCACGCATCTGCAATACACACATGCGCCTATCATTTGAAGAACGACCTTTATGAAGGAAATTAACTAGAGAACTCAGAAGCAGGCAGAGCGATTATTGGGCTAACGGGGCAGGGATAATAATTAACAATAAAGCCAGTCTGTCACCGGCTCTATTATTAAAGAACTTTAATTGGCGCTGATGTAATTGGAATTACGAGCCAGTACGTTCGATATGACTTTTTTGGTGGCATAGACTAAAAAATAGGCTCTATTTTGGCTGTAGCCCACCACACTCTCCTCAATAAATTGCCACTTGTACTTAGTCGACAGCAAATCTTTTTTAAATAGTTCGTCATCCGTTTCAGTCGCCAAACGGTCCATGCGTTTTTTAAAGTCATCACTGATCAGCTTTGGGTTTAACCTATCTATATCCTCTTGCTTAAGATGGTAGGTCCCCAAAAAACTGCTGGACACATCAAAAAAACGTGCCGATACCGCTTCCACCTGAACAGAGGACAACAACATACTCTGTTCAAAACTGCTGTAATCTTCTTTATTTCTATTCAGCAATCGGTAGGAATCTGAAAGATAGCGCCGAAAATTAAAGCGTACTTTATCGTCAATTTCCCAACCAAACTCTTTGGTATATTCCAGCTTCAATTTACTGCTGAATTCACGCCATTGTTGCAACAGTTTTTCAGCATCCTCACCGCCATTCCTGTAATAGGTTTTTAGATGCACAAATGCCTGATGCTTAAAACGCTTAAAGTCCCGCAAATATTTGTCATTCCCCTCAGACAGACCCTGCATATACAAAGCTGACATGGCCTGACTGGTAAACTTAACATGGTTAAGCAATTCATCTTGCGCGAAGGCCTGTGACATTTGGAAAATGCTTACAAATACCAGTAAGGCCAGATAGCGAATACTTTTCATATTTATCCCTTATTTTAATTATTTTTGTAATGACACCTGACTTCAAGTCACCACTAACCGGGCTCTAATGAGCCAGGTTAGTTGGATTCGATTCGCTCTCCTGCAATTGCCCCTGACGGTTATCGCTGCGCAGCACTAAGAAATACAAGGCCAATGCAACCAATGCGATCACCAACACAGTGACACCATAGGGCATGGCACTGCCATCATGAAACACACCAATGGCAATGGCGGCCGCGGTTGGCCCCACCATTTCAAGGCAACCCAGCATGGCCGCCGCCACCCCACTAGGGGCACTCTTGGTATTCATAGCCATACTGGGAGCTACCGCAAATATTGGCCCCAACCCTAAGTTCATAATGCCCACGGCTATAATCAGACTGGTGACAGTGAGTTCCTGGTTACAAATAATCAACACCAGCGCCATGGCTCCCAGGGTAAACAGCAATAAACCGAAGCTGAGTAAACGTCGGGTGGATACTTTTTCGGCGATCATGGCCGACACCCAACTGCCCAACATAAAAAACAGCACGGTAAGTAACTGATAATATCCATAGTGCTCGGTGGCCACGGAAAACTGGTTAATTAAAATGAAAGGCCCCGCCGCCACGAAGGCAAAAACGCTGGCCAAGGCACAGGATGTGAGCAAGGCGTAGCCCACGAAGGCACGATCCTTTAACAACGCCAAGTATCCACGTAAGACACCCGCCACCGGCATGGATTTTTTTATATCTTTATTGGTTTCTGGCAAATATCGCAAAGCCATAATAGAAATAACAGTGGCCACCAATGCCAGCAAATAGAAATTGTAACGCCAGCCCAGGTTTACATGTATGTAGCCACCTATTGTGGGGGCCACGGCCGGTGCCAGAGCCAAAATACTACCGTACAAGGCCAGTGCCTTGATGCGTTCCTTACTGGGAAAAATATCCGTGATCACCGCCAATACCAGTACCGCCCCGGCACCGGCTGAAATCCCTTGCAATACTCGCATGCCAATTAATTGATAAATATCATCCACCAATCCGCATAACAAACTAAACACGGTAAACGAGATCACCCCAAACAGCATGAGCGGACGCCGTCCGTAACGATCCGACATGGGGCCAAAGAATAGTTGCGCTATGCCGTACGCCATGGCATTAAGCCCCAGAGTAAGCTTCACCCATTCTGGGGTGGTGTCCAACAAGTCCGCCAGGTGCGGCAAGCTGGGGGCGTACAAATCGGTAGACATGATACTCACGGCGGAGGTGAGCATCATGATGATTAGGATAAGGGTTTTATTCATATTAACTCTCACTTTTACTACTAATATAAAGTGTGGGCAAAGACGAGCAGGTGTTTGAAAAACTAATTAACCTGCCCGAGCGGCGTTAATGTTTTCAACAGCTTGCTAGCCGTTTTTAGCCCATATTTTATCCATACGGGCGTCTTCCAGGTGATCTTGAACACGCATGCCCGCCATGACTGCGGCAGCACCCAACTTATAAAAACAGTGTAAGGGAACAGGGTTAATATCTGTGATGGGAAATGGTATATCCTCTGCACCACTTCCCCGAATTAACTTGGCCAGGTAATTCCCCATCAGCGTGGCCATGGCCACCCCGCGGCCATTAAAACCGACCGCACAATACAAGCCCGGGGCGGGATTGCTTAATCTGGGCATATAATCAGCGGTAACCGCCACCTGCCCCGACCAAATAAATTCAGATTCAATATCTTTAAGTTGCGGAAAAAATCGATTGATACTTTTTTTAATGCCCGCCGCATCTTTTAAGGTGGGCACATCTTTAAGCCCACCTTCACCACCCAGAATCAAACGGCCATGACTGTCTGTTCTGAAATAGGACAACATCCGATGGGAATCGGATACGACATGTCCCTGGGGCAAAATTTCAGCCAGTAATTCTTTTGACAAGGGCTTAGTGGCAATTTGGAATGAGTTCATGGGGAACACTGTTTTTTTAAGCTTGGGCCATAAGTCACCGGTTTTGGCATTGGTGGCCAAAACCACATGGTTGGTTTTAATGCTGCCTAGTGCCGTGTTTACCTGCCATGAATATTCATGGGCGGGAACAGCCGTGCGCTCGTATAATCTTTCTACCCCACTCTGGGTATACACTTTCACCCCTAAAGAGAGTGCCACTCGGCACAGTTCACGGGTGTAACTGAGGGGCTGTACCGAACCGGCTCGCTTGTCCAGGTAACCGCCAATAAACTTGTCGCTGCCTATCTTTTCCTGAATTTGTTGTGCATTGAGTATTTCAATGGGGGCATCGTGAAGCATCAAGTCCTGCGCATCGGCCAGGGCTTCGTTCAAAGATTTTTGGTCATGGCAGGCTTTAATCCAACCACCTTGCCTGGCCTCACATTGAATGTTTAAGCGTTCGATAAAATCAAAGGTGTAATTAGCCGATGCCTGAGAGGCCCTGGCAATCTCCCCCCCCAGAGTGTCCCCATACATCTTAACCAGCTTTCTAGGAGAGTGTTTTAAACCGGGAATGACCTGTCCACCATTTAAGCCAGAGGCTGCTGCGCCTAACTCACCGGCTTCCAGTACCACCACTTGATGGCCCAGCTCAGCCAGGTGAATGGCGGTAGATAAACCAGTGATACCGGCCCCCACCACCACCACATCAGAGCAAACATCGTCCGCTAAGGCACCGGTTTTTGGCGCCGCAATGGCTGTACTGGACCACAAAGAAGCACTGGGCTTGGTAAATTTACTGTTAAATTCATTGGACGGCACATTCAATTCATTCATGGTTACACTCCCCAGGCGGTAAATCCTTGATTTGGTTATCAAAGAAAACATTACTAATAGATCACATTAAATAGAAGTAAATTGGCAGGGTCAACCCAAATACTCTGTAATAATTACCATGCAACCTATCAACACGGCCTAAAAATGTGCTAAAAACCATAGAAATTGACATTCGCTCGTAAAAACAGCCCTCTCCACGACTGGGTGGTGCCTATCAAATTGGACTAAATATAATTAATATGTCATATTTTGTCGGTAGTTTCTTTTTACATAGGTGATGACATGAGCAGTAACAATCAATCCACAACCCAGCAAGAGCCAATGGATCAACCGGTTAAATTGGCGAAAGGAACATTAAACGCAGATATTTTTGAACACTTCACCCCTGCCATAAACGTGCAGAAATTTCCGGAAGGACAGCTCACCACCGAACAGGTTGAGTTATTTAACAGCCCGGATAATAAGGCACGCTTTGGCATTTACAGTGAAAGCGCCTACAGCTACACCTTCACCGAGCCATTTGGTAAAAATGAATTTATGCATTTTGTAGCGGGCAGTGTGACCCTTACATCTAGCGATGGCTCCGTGACTCAGATAAACACCGGTGACAGCATTATGTTGCCAGCTACCTGGACAGGGACTTGGGAGACACAGGGTTACACTAAGATTTATATGTCAGCGACAGTTTAATTTTTAAGGCCGCATTATTTATACCGATGCGGCCATATAATTGTAATTCAGCCCTTTTAATCGCCCTGAATTTCTGGTCGATAAAAGTGCTATTTCAAATTAAACTCAGCTTATTCTTTCATATTTTTGTGTTCAGGCTGCCAACCGGGTGGGCGCAATACATAACCCATCACCTCGCCAACCCCTTTTGCATTTTTTATATCCCTAAATATCTTATAAAACTCATGAAACTGCACAGTAATGGGGTTTTTTGAGGTCATGGGGGTGGCCAAACCATAGGTGGGTATCTTGTCTTCTTTGGCAAAGGTGCCAAATATTCGATCCCATATGATTAATATTCCGCCGTAATTTTTGTCTATGTATTCTTTATCCGAACCGTGATGCACTCGGTGATGGGACGGGGTATTCATCACCCACTCCAACGGCCCCAGCTTGCCTATCATTTCGTTGTGAATCCAAAATTGGTAGGCCTGAATTAAAATTTCAGCAGCAAAGATAAACATGGGATGGAAACCCAATAACAATAACGGCAAGTGGAAGGTGGCTGATACCACAGGGTCAAACAGACTAAAACGGAATGCGGTGGCGGTGTTCATCACTCCGGAGCTATGATGCACCGAATGGGCTAACCATAACAAACGTACTCTATGTAAACACAAATGCTCCACATAATAAGTAAAGTCCGCCATTAGCAATACCAATAAAAAACCCATGGTATTCACCGGCATCTTCCAGGGAATAAATTCATAGATGGTAAAATAGCCGTACACCGCCGCCGAAAACACCACCACTTCAGTGAAATAAAATGGTATTTGAGTCACTAGACTGGACAGGGTTTCAAAAAATCGTTCGCCACTGAAGCGCCGGGTAAGGGCGTCGTCGGTGAGCTCTACGATTAAAAATAACAAGGCAAATACCAGGGTCCAGTCATAGATGTCGATGGACATGTACTCAAGATAATCGGTAATAGAGGCCAGATTTACCGGGGTCACCAGGTAATACATTAACTCGTCCATCAGTAAGCCCCTTTGTTAGTGGATAAAAAAGCCCGTTGACCACTTATGTTAAAATATTCATCCACCTCGTACACTTCATAATCCAGCTGGTAGCTGAGAGGTAAGTCCTGAGGGTTATCCCAAGTTGCCAAGACAGAATCACGTTTAATGTATTTTCCCTTAGGTAATTCAACACTTTTAACCTGGCTCGACAGATTTTGCATGGCATATTGGTAACCTATCAACACCTCAATACTTTGACTGTCATGATCATAGGATTTATAGACCAAATACACTTTATTACTGCGCGATAAACCCGGCAGGTGTTGCTGGGTATCCAGATTATAAAAATCGGCCCACAAGCCTTCCAGTTGAACCTGCATGTTAGCCGACAGGTTTAACATACGTTCGATGCCAGTAACGGTAAACCTGGGACGACGAAATAACTCAGGCTGTCTGGCAGTGCTTTTCGTCATCACCTTTGGCAATTTTTCTTTTTGTGTTTTATGAACATCGGCCAATGATTTATTATCCCGCGTCACAGCGTGATTAGATTTGACTGTTTCTAGCGGGCTTTCATATGCTGAATAATCAGTATATTCACTCACCTGTGAATCATCTGGCCAGTACATGCGTATCACCGCCATCATGAAGGCAAACATAAACAGCACTAAAGACATATATAAAACTCGTAACAAGGGATTGTGTTTGGGTAAACTCATATTAATTCTCCAACAAAAAAGCAGGACAAGGCCACTAGCAACCAACAGGCCAATATACTCCAGTAACCCAGGGGCTCCTCACTGCGAAAAAAGGCACGATGTAAATACACTTTGCCGCTTAGTAAATCAGCCAGCACCCAGAGCAGTAGAAAACCACCCACAATCATCGCCATGCTCATAGGGTCACCTCGTCTGAGTTATAGATACCATCCAGATTTTTATCTATGGCCATCTGTTTGCCCATGCCCGGCACCACACAGGTAAAGGTAAGCACATCCGTACTTTGCACAAGTAAGGCCTTTAATGCTGAGGATGTTAGAGCTTGAGTTTGAATGGTATCGCTTATGTAATGGTTGTTGGCCGCCACAAAAAAATAGCTATGTGGTGCGCCGTTAACATGCCCCTGCACAATTAGGTCGCACTCTTTTACCTGGCCACCCAGTATTTTAGATGTGAAATCACTTTGTGCTCGGGCTTCTAACAAGGCCACCCGTTCAATTTTTTGTTGGTCACTATTTTTATTCAGCGTCATCTGCTGACCCACTATAGGGGCCAGGTCAGTGTCGAATTCCATCATAAAATCCACCAGCCCTTGACGTACCGTATCATTGGGAATGCCCACAAAACCCTGATTAAATTCACAGCCATGCTGGGTGGTTACGCCCGCTGGACAAGGTTTTTCGCCATTATCAAATACTCCGCCCTTTAAGAAGTTAAATAATAAATCGGTGGCACCGTCGTGTAAAAAACCAAAACCACGCACCTGATCTCCCTGATGCTGATGAGTGTGCGAAGGTAAAAAACCGTTGCGGTCCGCCAGGCCAAACATGCCTACCCGGGTATAAAGACTTCTTAATTGAGGGACTTTTAAAATTTGCACTTCGCCACCGTGTGCCACCTCGCCACGGGTGCCATAAAAACCTTTTTCAGGGTCCAGGCCATGACAACCCTGACAATTTACCCCGTCTTGTTCTGGTCCATTTTTATCAAAATCTTGTGCCAAACCGTCACTGCGACGCTGGCCTGAAAAAAAGTCTTTACCAATTTGTGCCGAGTCTGACAATTGATTGTTAAGGCCCCGTATGGGATTGGGGGGCAATTGCACCGCCAGCATAAAATCGGCAAATTCATCAAGATTTTTCTCCAATTGCACAACCGCAGCAGATTTATTTTGTGCACTCACCGAGCTAGGCAAGGCGATGTCCATTCCCAGTAACCCTTCAAAGGCCACAATGAAATTTTTAAACGAGGTGCGTTCATCCAATGTTTGCTCGGTGTCGTTGGCAAAATAGCCGTTGGCACGATCACCGCGCCAATGCATGTGACCATGGGTACTCATGCCACGCAGGGTTTGGGTAAACATGGGGCCTTTCATGGCGGCAATACTGCGTAACTTGCCATCGCCATTGAGAATCTTTAAAAACTCACAGCTTTCGTCTTCGGGCCCGACAAAGTCGCAGCCCAAAGAAGAAAACTTGGCGGTGGGAAAGGGTTGCGGGTTAATGCTGTTATCGGCATCAGGGTTACCCAGGTTCCAGCTTAGTTGATCCGAGTCAGCAAAAATATGGCAGCTGGCACAGGTACTTTCACCATTCGATGAAAAGGCATTGGCGTCGTACAGCACCGGGCGCCCCGCCTTAAACTTGGCAGGCTCAGGATTTTCCATGGGTAAACGCATCTGTTCTACACCGGATTGTGAGTCGATCACCACCAAGGCATTATCGAAACGGGTATATACCAACAACTGCTTTCTAGGCTCATTTAAGGTTAGACCAACCGGGCCACCTGCGACAGAAATATGCTGTTCACTGGCCTTGATGGAATCAAACTCAGCACCCTGATTGTCCCACAAGGCGTCGTTATCCAGGTCCTGAGTGTCATACACTGCCACCTTATCGGAGCCCATGGCCGCCACATAGAGTTTTTCACCATTTGAACTGATAGCCAGTTGCGTGGGAATGGCCACCGAATGCTGTTTCACGTTGCTATTTGTTTTCAGCTGTTGGTAATCAATATGGCGGTTTAGAGGGCGTACCTTAACCGTTTGCGTTTGTGGGTTAATGGCGGTGATGCGCGCACGGGCAATGTCCCCCTGCACGGTGGAGCCAGCAAACTCTCCTGGCCCTTCAAAGCGGGTGGAATTATTGGCGTCGGTATTGCTCACATACAAGTCGCCACTCCTGGGATTCACCACCATGTTAAACAAGGTGGTGCCCACGTGGGGAAACGCCGCCGTTTCATCGAGGCTTACGGCATCAATTTCAAATACATCTAGGTCGGGTAAGTTAAAACGCACCCCGTTACTAAAATTGCGCCCTTCACTGTCTTGCCATTGGCCGCTGTCTGGCTGATATTTCACTATCATAGAGGTCCAGGGTTGAGGAATCTCTGCCTTGTTAATACCTGGTGCGGTGCGACCGCCGGGCAACATGCCATTGGCCAGACCGTTGGGGGAAGTGATTTTATCCAAGACCTGGCAGGGTTTATTCCCGTAGTTATCGTCAGTGAAACCCTGACACATAACACTCTCATGTACTAACGTGGTTTGGTTACCCGAGTGAAGTACCGCCGCATACACTTTGCTTTCATCGGGCGTCACTGCCAGTGCCCTTGGGGTATCACCAAACAGGGAAATAATTTTGATGGGGGTGCCCCCCAAACCCGGCCCGGTCTCCTCACCATCAAACACCCAAATGTCAGCTCGCTTAACCCCAGCGCTATTTAATTCGGCATCACCCGCCCCGGGCACATTACTCAAGGAGGCATGATTGCGGTGCTGGCCTCTGTGGGCGGTGGTGATAAATGCCCGGCCTTTGGCAAACACAATGTCGCGCGGTTCATCCCCCACCAATAAAGTGGTGGCCACGAAAGGTACTGGGGAGTCTGTGCGCACGATACTGATGGAGTCCGAGATGTGATTCACCACCCACACTTCGTTATCGTTACGCAGCGCCACCGCTACCGGCTCTAACCCCACAGGCACAGAGTGTTTTAGGCGTAATGTGTTGCTTGCGTCGTACTGAAAAATATCCAGCGAGTGATTCGGCGTGTTGGATACGTAAACACTACTGCCATCAGTTGACATGGCCAAGGGCCGTACCGCGCCGGACTCAAAGCTCACAAAATTGGATGTAACTCCAGGCGCCTCTACCGGCACCTCGGCAATCGGATCCGTTTTATCTGCGAGCTGTAAGGAGGGGTTACCTGAGTTATCACAGGCGCCCAATACAAGGCACATCAGTAAGGTTAAGCTTTTTTTAGACATGGGGATGCCTCCACTAAAAATGGATATTATTTTTTATTTATCTGATTAAGTTAGAGCTAGTTAACTACGGGTCTTGCAAGAAGCGTTGAGCCTGCGCTGATTGGCTAAAGTCGTGTGGGGTTGAATAAAATAACCGGTTTGCCAAAAACTGGCGAAAGTCGATGAGTATTTTTTCCATCTCCACCAACTGACCACCCTTGCCCTTTTTAGAATGCATGCCTTGCTGAATGCGCTCACAGATTTGTTTATCTTCGGCAAAAAAAGCACTGACAAATTCTTTGGTGCTCTTATCGGTTTGACGACCGGCCTTTTGTGCCATGCCAGCGGCACGCACCACACAAGACTCCTCACCTGTGGGTAAAATTTGAATCCAATCGAAAGAGTCATACGTTAAGATACCCACAAAGGACGGGGGCAATGAAATTAACAAATAATGATCATGGGCCTCAGGGTAATCGCCCATCAAAAACTTCATGACTTTGCCCGGTTTAGCCGCCATCTGGCCACCTCCCAGACTCCAATTTTGATCACCTGCCACGTAATAGGCCTGCTTGCTGGGGGTCACGGTTTCCAGGGTGTCTTTATGCACCTTAAACAGGTGATAACTTTCCATGGCATTCTCTATGGCCAGCTTCCAGTTGGCTTGCCAGTGCTCTTCACCGCTTTCATACCCCTGGGTAAAACGCTGAGGCTCATAGATTTTCAAATAATCCTCAAGGCCCGCCAAGCGCTCGCCTAATGGTTTTGGATTTGTTGACAGGTTTATGAATACCAAACCCATCCAGCATTCCACATGAAATTTTGGCAGGCAATGCTGCTCCTTGTCCAAGGAGGAATTCTGAGTGAAGGGTGCCGCTTTTAACATACCTCCGTCATCGTAAGCCCAGGCGTGATAAGGGCAGA
>Ga0209396_1005846_pt1 | contig 11500 bp, 7 predicted proteins | sample GOMGulsemesocosm_6_FD_184638 | JGI IMG/M metagenome (GOLD analysis project Ga0209396, IMG submission 184638) | Methane-oxidizing microbial communities from mesocosms in the Gulf of Mexico - GOM8C Gulf of Mexico (SPAdes) (version 2) | ecosystem: Environmental > Aquatic > Marine > Cold seeps... | reverse complement strand
GACGAATAATACGGCGTAAAACATAACCACGACCATCTCCTGCGGGCATAACACCATCAACAATCAAGAAACTACATGAACGGATATGATCAGAAATCACCCGTAATGACTTATGAGTAAGATCATCACAAGCTAATAAAGCTGCGGTATCTTTAATTAACGCTTGGAAAATATCAATTTCATAGTTGCTGTGAACATTTTGCATGATGGCAGCAATACGCTCTAGGCCCATACCTGTATCAACAGACGGCTTAGGCAATGGTTCCATTTCGCCATTTGCATGACGATTATATTGCATGAATACTAAGTTCCAAATTTCAATAAAGCGGTCACCATCTTCTTCAGGTGAACCCGGAGGGCCACCCCAAATATGTTCACCGTGATCGTAAAAAATTTCTGAACATGGACCACAAGGACCAGTATCACCCATAGACCAAAAATTGTCTGACTCAAATTTCTTGGTCGGAGATTTATCACCGATGCGAATAATTTTCTCCGCTGGCACACCAATTTTTTCCGCCCAAAATTGATAAGCTTCATCATCACTTTCGTAAATAGTCACCAATAACTTTTCTTTAGGCAATTTTAAAACTGTTGTCAAAAATTCCCAAGCGTAAGTAATAGCTTCTTCTTTAAAGTAATCACCAAAGCTGAAGTTACCTAACATTTCAAAAAATGTATGATGACGTGCGGTATAACCAACATTTTCTAAATCGTTATGTTTACCACCAGCACGAACACAACGCTGTGATGACGTTGCTCTGGTATAGCTGCGTTTTTCTTCGCCTAAAAAAGCATCTTTAAATTGCACCATGCCGGCATTAGTAAATAACAAAGTTGCATCGTTACCTGGTACTAATGAACTACTTGATACTATTTGGTGTTGCTTTGAAGCATAAAAATCTAAGAATGCCTGTCTTAAATCGGCACTGGTTTTAATCATGGGAAGTTCCAACTGTTAAAATTTAAATCTGTATAGCTAATAATCATCAGCTAAATGTTATTCTCTTTTGCTATACCCATGTAATCTCATGGCTATATAGCTAATACCGTGAATATCTCATCCGTTGAAAAACCACGATATTGCATAAACCTTATCCGCTTTTCTTTATCTTTTTGATCGATAATTTCGCTATTATTAAATCGTTTTTGATAAACCTGTTCGGCTTGTTGATACCAATTTATTTCAAGGTTTTCAGCCGCAACTTTAATCTCAGTTTGGTCGATACCTTTTTGTGCCAATTCATTTTCAATAAACCGCTTACCATAGCCTTTATTCATGCGGGTTCTATATAAGCTATCGGCAAAGCGTGCTTCACTCAAATAATCTTTACTGACCAAATAATCAATAACTTCTGCTATTTCATCCTCTTGGAATTCTCGTACCCGCAACTTATTCTGTAATTCTTGTACAGAGTGTTCTCGGCGAGACAACAAGTCGATGCCTTTATGTAAAATAGCTTTGTTCAAGTTGGTGATTCTGCTTAGTTATTGCTTATTGGATTATATGCCAAAATTCACCTATCTAACCTCCAATAAACCTTAAGATGCTCAATTTCAGTGAAGTTAAAAACGATTTTGGCTGCCAATTTAGTGTAAATCTTCTAACTATTCTACCTATAAGTGGTAAAAAAATCCTAAAAAATCATGTTAGATGATTAATATATGCTAAGTTTTTAAGTGAGTGAAAGAATTACTTAACATATTCGTAATTGTTATCTGGAAGTAGTTAACAGCAATAGGGAAGGTATGATGGGACGTCTGTACAATATTATCCGTTTAACTTTAGTTTTCATTTTGACGGTAATTCTATCAGCATGTGGTGGCAGTTCTGATGATCCATTGGCCAAATATTCCATTTCAACAGGTACTTCATCCATTGTTTTTGCCAATGAGTTTTTGCAAACTTCCGACGACAGTTTCAAAATCAACATAACTTTTCAAGGCGATGGTTTATTAGTGGGATACGCTCCCGATAGTCAACCAGCAGGTTGGTTAAATTTTCGTACTGAAGATCTCACCTCTAATTCTGCAACCTTATATGTTGATGTGGTTAATGCAGAAAACATCATTGCTGATTTATATAAAACTAAGTTACGCCTTTCAACAGGTGATGTCGACAAGCTTAATTTAGTACATCATGACATTGATATATCATTGTTCATTTGGCAGTTGATCACGGACAAGGCATTAGTCAGCTTTCGTGATACCTTTGGTGTTGAAAGCATTGCCGCACAAACATTAACACTTAATAGCGGTAAAGATGAGTGGTCTATAGCAACCGATGTTGAATGGCTAACACTTGATATCAATTCAGTCACCGGTGAGAGTGTGCTTACCATTACCCCTGACATCAGTAATTTTAGCCTTGCGCAATTGTATCAAGGTAATATTACTTTAACCGAAGCAAGTACCGGTGATATTAAGGTGATCCCCGTTGAAGTAGGCCTGGACAACAAATACCTCTTTAGTGACCAATCAACTCTTTCATTCACTAAGCTCGCAAACATTGATGCAACTTCAAAAACAATCGCCTTATCAACAAATAACGCAACCGCATTAAATTGGCAAGCCATCAGCAATGTAGACTGGTTAACCCTGACAAAAATTGCCAATACAAACAAATTAACGGTAAGCATCAATCCTAGCGTTAGTGTAAGTGAAGCACAAAATAACGCGGTGATCACCGTTAATGCCGTTGATGAAAATAATAATGTTGATGACAGCGTAATTCCCGAAATCATTAACGTTTCTTATTATCAGTCAACAACAGCAAGTCAAAGACAAGTCATCAGTGAACTTTCCGTAAATAGCAACGCGCTTGTTAACTCCCCTTGGTTGCCACATGTCTATATGGGGATCAACAACCAACTTAACGTTTATCATCAATATAGTGGCGAACTGCTCTCTACACTAGATGTTGCTCCTGAAGGTTCATTGTTAGAGCAACTGATCATTCACCCTGATGGCGAGCTTTTATTGGCAAAAGCCAATGAAACTATCACTAACGAAGATGAGTCAACTTCCCTTGTCGCCCACAGATATCGTATTAACCTTACCGATAACACTGTAGTTGAAATTACAGACGCAACAATAGAGTATGAACCTATACAGTACCTCAGTTTTTCTGGGCGGCATTTTATTGTTACCCAAACACTTGAGTATGCCGATAACAATTTACAACGTACCTATTGGGATGTCGAAAATACGTTTTTAACCACACGTATTAATCAAGCATCCGTAACTGAAGCTTTTTATGCCTTGGACCCTTCAGACTCTTCATTTAAACGATACACTGCAACAGTAAATGATTTCACTAGCAATGCTATTGTGGTAACACAAACCCACCAATATCGTCCTGAGTTTTTAGCAGAAGACCAAGCGGTAAGTGACTTTATTGTTGAAGATAGTGAAGCGGGTATTTATGCCATTAGCCCAACAAGTGAATGGATAAGTTTCAATGGCGAAATTTATACCGATCATGGTTTACTTGAACAATCACAAAACATTATCACCTTAGACCTAGAAAAATCCCACAATAGCCGTGCGCATTTTCTCAGGTATGATACAAGTTCAGGTTACATTATTGATGTTTACGATGGTAACCAAGTCTTAGCAAATTCCATTCCCACCCAAGGACAACTGCCGACTAACATTGAGTTATCTCAAGATGATAAACGCTTGATCATTCATGCTAGCAATGCTGAACAGGTTGAAATAATTAATGTTGAACAGTTTACGTTATCAAACCAGTTGCTCGCTTTCACCACGACTTTTGGTGATAATACTATCGCTGACCAAGAAATAGCGTTAAGTGGCGTCAGTGACAGCTGGCAAGCGCAATCAAGCAGTGAATGGTTGGTATTAACTACCAATAACGAAAATAATCAGCCATTTATCAATGCCGCGATAGACAAAAGCAAAATTAACGGTTCGGGGTTATTCACAGCGTCCATCACCATTACCGATCCTTTAAGCGGAAGTAGTTCCATAGTTACAGTAACACTCGCCGTTGATGAAGTAAGGTTATATGCTAATCACCCGGCACTGGCGTTTACAGCACAAACCAATAAATCAACGTTAGCTCATACTGTTGATATTTTTACTAACAGACAAAGCGAAGTGCTTTGGCAAGCTCAAAGCAATGTAAATTGGTTAACCTTGACCACTGATACGGTTAATAATATTTTAACGGCAACTGTAGACCCAACAATGGTTAGTACTAACGGCCTTCATGATGCATTGATAACTATATCGTCGCAAACGGCTAACCAGAGTAAAGATGGCACAATCAACATCAGCTTTAGTAAAGGTGATTTTAACAGTGGTGATTTTGAGGAACTTGTTATTGAAAATATAGTCCCGAATAATTCAGGTGTTATTCTAGATCCACTGCGTCCATATTTGTATGTCGCCCAAGAAGACAAAATTAATATCTATAACATTATTGACGGTTCAACTGTAAGTAGTATTCAATCGCCACTTGCCGACATTAATTTAACCAACTTAGTTATTCATCCTGATGGTTCAATGTTATTAACCTCCAATAGTGAAACCTACCTTGATGAAAATGAACTCGAGCAAACCAGAACTAACTATTACCGTGTCAATTTAACTGACTTTTCGATGAGTCAGCTAAACGCACAAAGCGTAGATATATTCTTTCCGCCAATAAAAATAGCCATGTTTTCAGGAGAAGCAATGGTGATCACGCAAGCTTTAGAGTTGGCAGATTTATCATTAACCCGCCACTTCTGGGATAACGAAAATACATTTCTCACTTCAATTATTGCTGATGTTCCTAATAACAATACCTTTATTGCTTATGATGATACAAACTATAACCTGCGCCATAACACCATTGATTATAATAGCTTTTCTGACAGTTTAGTAAGCATTAGCAGCAGTATAGATTATATCAACCCTGCCTATGCATCTGATATCTCTTCGTTGACAACAAATAATGATGGCAATGATATCTATACAACCAATATTAATTCTGAATGGTCAACAAATAATGCTGGCGACTTTGCCGATCAAGGGTTACTTGATGGTAATTCCAATACCATTCCGGTTAAGGTGATAATGGACAGCGATGAAAGTAGTTACTTTTACCGTTTCGATGCCGGCATTGGTTATTTTACTTTAACGAAATACGACCATAACAAAGTACAAGTTTGGATAACGGGTTATACCGCTGGCTCTGTTGATGTTTATATGTCAGCCGAACACCAAAGAGTCATTCATTACAATGCCACTGATAGCAAGTTAGTTATCGATTTTATGCCTGACTAATATTGTTATGATTGTATTTAGCCGTTCTTTGCCATCCATGGCACCTCGGCATTGCCTGCATGGACGCAGGTACTTATGATTTGTCATTCAGCATTTGTTCTGTCAATTGTTAGGTTAAAACCTAACCTACAATTATTTCAAATCTTTGATTAAGGTTTTCAACCAGAACTCTTCGCTAATAAATGCCCAAGCTTGGTCTTTATATTTTTCACCTATACCTGCTTTTAAAATATCGGCTTCACTTTTTCCTGCTAACAACGCTGATTCAACTAAGTTAATACTATATTCAATCATAGACGCAAAAGCTTGATAAGTAGCTTTGTCTGTTAACTTGCCATGACCTGGAATAATCACCACATCATCGGGGAAATGATTAATCATGTAGTTAACATTAGCTAAATACCCCTTAACGCTACCGCCACTGTCTAAATCAATATAGGGAAAACCTACTTCAAAAAATAAATCCCCAGTGTGTAAAACGTTAGCACTGGTAAAATAAACTATGGTATCACCATCAGTATGACCACTAGGTAGGTGAGTTAATTGAATCTTTTCGTTAGCTAAATGGATGTTAACGCCATCTTTATAAGTCACTACAGGCAAGGTATTAATATCATGCTCTGCTTTTTCACTTAAACGAGTACGAACATTTTCATGGGCAAATATTGGCGCTTTATGGGAAAAATAGCTATTGCTACCAGTATGGTCACCATGATAATGAGTATTAACAACATATTTTAATTGATTATTTTTAATCTCATGCATTGCCGACTCTATCTTCTTTGCCAAAGGTTGAAACTGATCATCAACTAATAACAAACCTTTGTCTGTGGCAAGTACACCAATATTACCGCCAGATCCCGTCAACATATAAACATCACCAGATGCCTTTTGAGCGGTAATGTTTATTTTGGAAAAGTCTCGTGCATATAGACTTGCGCTGGTTAGTATAATGGCAAGGCTTAAAATTAATTTATTCATAGTTGGTTATTTTCCTTTAACTGTCGTATTTAATTATCCACTTATCATAGATTGGTAATGACAACTGACAACACTCTTCTTTCGCCTATCTTTTGTTTTTTAGAACATAAAGTCAAACGTACTAACCTCATTGATTGGAATTGGCTCTTATTCTCAAAAATAGGGGTTATTAATTAACATTGAATGCTTAAGTTTTATGCAGTAACCTAAGATAAATCATCAAATCTAGAACAAGCATATGAAATTCAATCATAAAATTGTCGCCGCATCATCAACAATCTTATTAATCGCTCTGACACTTATCTCTGTGAATCAATATTATTTAGTGAAAGATAAGGTGCAAAATCAAGTAAATACCAGTGTTGCCGAAATTATTCAGGGGATCAGTAATACGGTTCAAGCAAAAATGGAAGGAAAAATTAAACTCGCTGAATTCACTAACAATTTAGTCGAACAAGATGTTCAACTAGAAAGTGCTGAAAGCATATTAATAAACCCAACACTTAAAGATGATTTTTTACTGATTGGTTATGGTCAACAGACCAATAGAGAGTTTGTTGCAAGTGATCCTAGTTGGGATCCAGGTGAAAGTTGGGACCCGAGACAACGTCCTTGGTATAAAGATGCCCAACAAGCCAATAAAATAATAGTAACCGACCCTTATGCAGACTCGGTTAGTAAAGAAATTTTAGTGTCCATAGGAACACCCGTTAAACAGCATGGTCAATTTCATGGAGCTATATTTTTTGATGTCAGCCTTGCTGATTTAGGTAAGATGATCAATAAAGTTAACCTGTTTGATGCTGGTTATGCCTTTATGGTCACCAAAAAAGGCAGCATTATTTCCCACCCTAATACTTCACTTAATGGTAAATCAATGAGTGCCTTTTTGCCGTCAGTTTCCATCTCAAATACGGTGCAAACTCTGGATATAAAAGGAACAGAAACCCTTATCACTTTCAAACAAGTTAAAGGTTTAGATTGGTATGTGGGTGTTGCACTTGAAACTGACAAGGCTTTTTCTGCGGTTAAAGAACTCAAAAATGATTCGATTATTTATTCTGTTATTTTTATAATCATCGGCATCACTGCGCTGCTATTTATCATCAATATTTTAATAAAACCTTTATCGGTCATTAGTACCGCAATGGAAAAAGTTGCTCAAGGTAATGCTGATTTAACGGTTAGGTTAACGGCAGGTAATGATGACGAGTTTGCGACTTTAGCGAATAGTTTTAACCAATTTACCGCTATGCTACAAACGTTACTAAGTGATATTAAAAACTTAGGTCACGATATTCAAACGGATGCGATAAAAACAGCAGACGATGCTACTAGCGCTAATAAAGCAATATCAAGTCAATTAATGTCGCTTGATTCTTTAGCTACTGCTACCAATGAAATGGCCGCCGCATCCATTGAAGTGGCGAATAATGCCAAACATGCTGCTCAGGAAGTTCAACAAACTGATGACGCAGTAAATGGCGGCAGAGAGACAGTAGAAAAAACAACAGCAGCGATAAATCAGTTGTCACAACAAATAGATCATACCGTAGAAGTGGTAAATCAACTTGAATCTGCCACCACTGGTATTGAAAATATCTTATCTGTGATCAATGGCATTGCAGAGCAAACCAACTTGTTGGCATTAAATGCCGCCATTGAAGCTGCAAGAGCCGGTGAATCTGGTCGCGGTTTTGCTGTTGTCGCTGACGAAGTCAGATCATTGGCTCAAAGAACACAACAAGCGACAACTGAAATAAAAACCATGACTGAGCAATTACAAACAGGTGCTACATCTGCGGTTAATGAAATGAAGAACAGTAAACAAATTGCCAGCGAAACAGTGGTACACGCCGAACTTGCTAGTCAAGCATTAATAAAGATCAGAAATTCAATCGATAGTATCGTTGAATTGAATGTTCAAATTTCAAGTTCCGCAACAGAGCAAAGTGAGGTTATTGAAGAACTCAATCAAAATACTATTGAGATCAAAGATATTTCCCATGCAGTAGCCAATGAAACAGAAGCGGTAAACTTGACCATGCAAAATCAAGTGATGAACATAACTAAACAAGAAGAGATGTTGGAACAATTTAAAACCTAAAGACTCAATATCAACTTAAGTCCCTAAGCCTAGTTACACCAGAGTTGCAATCTGGTGTAACTTCTCATTACCTTATTGTCAGTCAAATAGCTTGAGCTGAGTTGTTGAATCAGCAGTTGGTTCGTCAAGGCCAATGTGAACACCTAATAATCTTACTTCTTTGCCATCCCCCCTTTCCAATGCCTCTTCTAATAAGACATCAAATACTTCGTCATTTAATGTTGAGTGTTTTAATTCTTTTGTCGTCTGAACGAAGTCAGAAAATTTAACTTTCACCCCAAGTTTTGCAATTGTTCGTGATGCTAGGTGTTTTTCAGAGCGACTAACCAGTTCAGGAATAAGCTCTTGATGCATGAATTTTTTGAGTTGTTCAATATCATTAATATCTTCATTAAACGTTCTCTCAACTCCAACAGATTTGCGTATACGAGTTGTTTCAATATTGCGTTTATCAATACCATTGCAACGACTCCATAAAACCGTACCGTAGCTGCCTAATTTTTGAATTAAATATGCTTGATTTGACTCCCTGATGTCTTTCCCGGTAAACAAACCTAAACGATTTAACTTTTTCACTGTCACTTTGCCGACGCCCGATATCTTGCCTAGCTCCATTTTCTCTATAAATGGAATAATATCATTTGGCGTAATTACATATTGTCCGTTGGGCTTGTTTTCATCAGAGGCTATTTTGGCTAAGAATTTTAACGGAGCAATACCTGCGGATGCTGTAAGGCCGGTCACTCTGAATATTTCATCACGGATTTCTTGTGCGATTAAAGTAGCTGAACCATGACAAAGCATGCAGTCAGATACGTCAAGGTAGGCTTCATCGAGGGAGAGAGGTTCGATTAAGCGAGTATATTTCTCAAAGATTTCTCGAATTTGGCGGCTCACTTCTTTATAAACCACCATTCTGCCAGGAACCACCACTAGATCAGGGCAAAGCTTCAGTGCATGTGCGGTTGCCATAGCACTACGCACACCAAGTTTTCGTGCTTCGTAGTTACAGGTTGCAATAACACCACGCCGGTCTGATTTACCGCCAACGGCTACAGGAAGCCCATTTAAATGAGGATTGTCTCGTATTTCAACGCTGACATAAAAGGCATCCATGTCAACATGTAATATTTTTATTTGCTTTGACATATCACACAAAAGAACACTGTAAAAATAAACAGTATAATTTATTAAAAAAAAATATCAAGAACCAAAATACGTTAACGCATTACTTGGTTGTTACAATAAATATGCACTAACTTGGTACGGCCTTTGCTATTATTTATGGTATGGGATAACAATAGTTATTCAAAACATGACAATGTTAATGGCTAATTAATCTTTTTATTCAAGATTATCATTTAGATGCCGATATGTTATTTGGACAGGTATTCATTTTTTAAATTAGGTACAAGTGTATGTTAAAAAAAATCTCTCTTAGTTTGCTTTTAGGCTCTTTATTTATTGTGCCAGCTGCCATGGCCGCCTCTCAGACAGGAACCGCTCAGGTAACTGCTTTTTCAGACCCTACAATAACCGAAGATATAGTCGTTGAATTTGGCTTAATTCCACCTACCGTCGGCACAACATGTAGTATTGATGTTTCAGGAGCATTAACGGCAGGTCCATGTTTGGGTACTCAAGCAGCTGGTCAATTCACCATTTCAGCATTACTTGCAAGCTCGGCATTAACTTTAACGGTAACCGGCGCTAGTTCTGGTGGGTCTGAAGTAACATATGTAGCATCTGCTTCTGCTGCAGATGGCACAACCACATTACCATTAACTGACGGTGCAGGATCTACATTTACCACCACTGGTGTACCTGCGGATATTGTTATTACTACTTTTGGTTCGATGTCGGTAAATTCCGCGTTAACCCCTGGTGTACAATATCAAGTTACTTACACCGTTGATGTAGTATATAATTAATTCTCTTAAATTTTTTAGAGTATTACAGTGATCTTTAACATACGATTATTGCTGCTTTTGGCATTTACAAGCTTTGTTGTAAATGCCAATTTTTCAGTATCAACACAACGGTTATATTTTGATAATAAGTCACAAAGTAGTTTTGTTATCATTCATAATAAATCGGTTTTACCTTTAGCATTTTCCACTCGTATTACCCATTATGATATGGATAGTGAAGGACAAATGTTGCCGGTAAAGTTTGAACAAGTGGCAAATCGTTCCGCTAAAGATATTATTAAATACTCTCCTAAACGTGGTGTTATTCCTCCATTAGGTCAGCAATTAGTCCGCTTTAAAGTGAAGAAAAAAGCGGGATTAACCCCTGGCGAATATCGCAGTTATTTCAAGATTATCGGTCGACCTCAAAACCCCGCAGATGAAAGTGATGAGGGCTTAGGGCTTAATGCTCGTCTCGCTCATAACCTTCCTATCATTGTTCGACACGGTAAAACTGATGCCCGCTCAACAATTACATCACCTTCGTTAATAACTGGACAACAAAATCAGCCGGTATTGGTTTTCTTGCAAACCTTGACAGGAAACCGTTCTGTTTTTGGCCACTACCAAGTTTTAGACGATGATAATAATGTTATCGGAGAGCTAAATAATGCTGCTATATATTTGCCTTTATCACAGAGACAAGTTCGTATTCAACTTAATGGTTTTAATAAAGAAAATGGGCCGTTAAAAGTAGTATATAAAGAAGATTCATTGTATGGTGGTTCTATCACCATTGAGAAAATAATAAAAATATAAAAGCGTGAAACGGTTACTGCTATTTTTTATTTCTAGTTTATTTTTTGCTAGCAATGTTAGCTATGCTCTCGACTGCGTAAATAACCAATTCACACGTGTCCAAGAAACATTTGATAGCGAAGAATCTTTAATTCTAGCTTTAAAAATAAATGGGCGATATCTACAGACACCTATCGAAGGTTATTATACCAATAGCCAAGTATTCCTACCTGCTGCACATCTTGCGTTACTACTTGGTATTGATCTCAGTGTTGAAACAAAATCTACCCACTTTGAAATTAATACTGCTAATTGTGAGTATATAGTTAACAAGGATAATAATAATCTTTCCTCAGCAGGCTTCTTATGGATTGATGATGAGTTTGATCTTTATTTAAGTGGACATTTT
>Ga0209396_1005839_pt1 | contig 11509 bp, 8 predicted proteins | sample GOMGulsemesocosm_6_FD_184638 | JGI IMG/M metagenome (GOLD analysis project Ga0209396, IMG submission 184638) | Methane-oxidizing microbial communities from mesocosms in the Gulf of Mexico - GOM8C Gulf of Mexico (SPAdes) (version 2) | ecosystem: Environmental > Aquatic > Marine > Cold seeps... | reverse complement strand
TTCACAAAACCGTAATGCCAGTTTCATGCTCGTTGAACTACCGTTAGTAATTCAAAGGCTAATGTCAGTAAATGGCTAACTGAAGAAGTCTCTAATGGTCACTAGCTTAATGTTAACAAAGATACGAGCTGACGTGACACTATTGCGTTTTTATGACTCGCCTGTCCGCATTGTAGAATATGTTAGGCGTCTTTAACTAATGTTCCTGTCCTCTCTCAAATTTAACAACCTAAAATATATATCTAACCTGATAAGGCTCATTAAGTTTAATTTCAAAAGTAGTTAAATTGAGCAGAATAACTAACAGATAGAAATATTTTAGATTATTGATAGCTTTTTTTTAGGACAAGCTTTTACGATTCTCTTAACTTACTAGCAACAAAGCTACTCTAAGAGGAAAATAAATGTTCAAAATAAAATTTTATCATGCAACTTCAAAAGATTTGTTAAAGTTTCTGATATTAACGGTAAGCACCACAACAATGGTACTTAAGGCTACTGCAGAAGAATACATAGTACCTCCGATGATTAATATTCCAACAACAAGTTTTTTCATGGGGTCTGACACTGAAGGGCCTCGTGCGGTACCTAGACATCAAGTGACACTGAACGATTTTCAAATAGCTAAATACCCAGTTACGGTGGCAGAGTTTCGAAAATTTGTCGAAGATAGTGGTTATAAGCCTAATCAATCCTGTAACGATTATATGGATAATAGATTTTTCCCTCGCAAAACTGCAGATGAAGTTAACGGTCGTTGGGATAAGCACAGATTTCAAAATAATGAATACCAGCCAGTTACCTGTGTCACTTGGCAAGACGCACATGCCTATAGTGCATGGCTGAGTGAAAAAACAGGCACAAAATATCGCTTACCCACCGAACAAGAATGGGAATATGCCTTAATAGCCAATACCACAAGTCGTTATTTTTGGGGGGATGATATCAATAAAACTCAAGCCTGTTTGTATGGTAATTTTGCCGATCAGGCTGCCGAGTATTTTACGTCTAAAGAATATGGTGCCAGTTATGTTGGTTTTATAGATCCTGTTAATTGTGATGATGGCGAAGCCTACACCTCAATCGTCGGGTTATATCGCCCAAACCCATTCGGCTTACATGATATGGTAGGCAACGTAGGGCAACATCTAGATTCTTGTTATTACGACGGTTATCAAGAGCGCTCAGCTAAAGAGATGGACTTAAAGCAGTGTGAAATGATTGGTCAAAGAAGCGCAACCTGGCACCAACGGCCTGATACACATACATCCAGAAGCAGAGCTGAGCGAATTGATGACTCACCTTGGGCTCTCGTTGGATTTCGCCTAGCTGCCGATAACCATAACGAAAAAGTAGATAGTTCAACCACTAAATTCGAAGCGGCTTTAGCCAAAGCACAAAAAGAACATTTAGCGACTAGACCAAAAATCCCTGCGGCACCTAAAAGTCTTCAGCTTAGCCGTTTAAAAAATAGTAAAAATAATTACAAGCTGAGCTGGCAAGCGAGTGATGACATAAATGTCACTGGTTATGAAATCTATCAATCACAGTCTAGTTTAGCGCACTTACTCGGTAGCTTTTATAAAAAGCATTACAAAAAAATTGCTGTCGTCAGTCCTACAGATAACACGATAAGGGTTACCTTACCTGATTCAGGCGGCAGTTTTCGAGTGGTCACTGTCACAAAAAATATGACTAGCTTGCCCAGTCAACCTGCTGTCTCAATTTTAACTGAAATAGTGAGTATTCCTGGACGATTATTGATGCAACATAATGTCGGTTTGGAAAATATAGGGCTTAAACACATTAAGGCTAAAGACGATAAGCCAGAGGTTTATTATTTATATAAAATTAAAGGATCTAAAGTACAACCTTTAATGACGGTAAACTTTAAGATTAATGTAAAAAAATCGGCTTGGTATACCTTAAATTATCGCGGAAAATCTCGCCAAACAGGCCTGTTATTTCAGTTATGGCAAGATAATACCTTACTGGGAAAAATCAATTACGATCCCGATACTGATGACAAAACCTCAAATAGACATAAAGTATTTTTAGAAAAAGGCACTCAAGGCATGCAGTTAACGATTAAGCATAAAGGTTTCGATATCGTGAGCTTAGATTGGCTTGAGTTTACAGAAATACAAGAATAGTCAAGATAAAAAAGAATATCCTTTAAAAGGATGACCTTGTTCTAAACAACATTAGCAGGGCAACAATTGTAATGATTTTGAAAATTGCAGTCTTGCTAGTGTTGTTATTTTTGCCAATAACTCAATTCATGCAAGGCTTCTTTATTTATTCGACGCCAACGTTTAGAACTGTTTTGTGAAATATAGTCTATGTACTCAGTAATGGAGTAGCCCTGTGTAAGTTGCCCTTCAATTTGTATCAATAACAACGAAGCATCGAGAGCATCGTAGTTCTGGTGAGAAATTCTGGCTGAGTTAAAAGCATCAACGGCAAAAGCTGTTGCAATTTGCCACTGCTCTTTAGCAAATTCAACTTTGGCTCGGGTTAGAGCGATAAAAGATAAACGCTGCCAAGATTTAATACTCTCTATTACCTTTTGATATTCTTTTTGTTTTATCAATTCTTTTCTTACGTATTCGGCAGCAAGGTAGAATTCATACTGGTAAAGAGTTGAAAATGGAGAATTTATAATTTGCTGATAATAGCTTATTTTTTCTGATTTCGAGCGTGTACTGCCCGCTAAGTTACTTAATACAAAAATTTGATGCTCATCATTAAGTTGATGTAATTCAATTAACCGTTTTGCAAGATCTAACTGCGAATGTTCTAACGCTTCCTGTCCTGTTTTTGCTGCCATAAATGATTGAGTTAAATGAGCTTTAATTTCTTGTAGTGGCTCCAGTGCTACTCTAGCTTTGTTGACTGCAGCATTTAAATATTCCCTGCTCAAACGGTATTCTTTGTTTCGGAATACGCCCCACGATGCTTGAATAAGTGCCAAAGACGCAAGATGCGTAGTATTCAACTGCTCAAATATCTCTATTGAGCGTTTACTGTGCACCCTTGCACTTTGCCAATTACCTTGTTTTGCGAAGATTTGAGACTTAAGTAATTGATATACGCCAATAAAGACCTTATGCGGATGCAAGCTTAGTTCGCTATCAACTAAAGCGGCTGCAATGTCGTAATTACCCAATTCATAATGTAATCGAATCAACTGTCGTTTTAAGAGTGGATTATTAGGCTCTGTATTTAGTAACAAAGTTAACTGTGCTAATGCGGAATTATTTGATTCAAGGAAAAAATACGACGATGATTGCAACGTTTTCAATAACAAATTTAACTGTTTCGCAACTGATTCATTCGACTGTCCTAGTATATTCCCCTCCCAACCACGATACTTACCCTGCAGATAAAACCTTAATAAAGGTTCATTTTTGTTTTCACTTGCCAACGAATATAGTTTGTAGCTCAGTAATATTTGTCCATCAGTATTACTCAATGCTTGCCAAGTTTTAAAAGGTGAATCAAATAATGATTGACTGGTTAGCTGACTGTCTCGCCTGAGTTCCAAATCATCAAAAGTAACTAATAATGCATCAATTTGCTCAGCGTCGGTTACTTTTTTTATCTGTGAATTTGGGATTAGTGTTACTTGAAATTGTTTAGTTTCTGCACTAGTCAGGCTATTTTCAGCTGACAGGTTAAAAAATAAAGTTACTAAGCTAAGTATTACGAAAAGGACAACCACTATGCCATATTTTAAATAGTCACTTTGATTGTTAGCACTTAAAGAATGGTTTAATGAAGTTGTTTTTTCGAGGTCTGATTTAGATAGTTCACAATGCTGTTCTACGGTTTTAACTTCTTCAGCTAATTGGCTTACAGTAATATGATTTATTTTCACAAGAGACAACTGCCATTGATAGCCTTTTTTTGGAAAAGTTTTTATTGCATCGGTGCCACACACACGCCGTAGATGATTAATATTTTGGAAAATAACCTGATCGGTAACAACACGGTCTTGCCAAACTTTTTCTAAAATATCACTCTTGCTGTGAATTTTGTTTACATCACTTAAAAATAAAGCCAACAACTGAGTTTGCTTAGCATTTAAGGGCACGACTTCACCATCTTTAATTAAGATTTGTTGTTGACTATCAAATTGAAAATTTTCAAAGCTTAGATTCATTGAGTTACTGTATGGTTAAGCGTGATTAGAGGTATAGCCCGCAAGTATATGTAGAACAGACTAGCGAAGTAAACCATTTAGAGTGAAAATAAATAGAATCAACCAAATTATAAAAACGCTTTAGGTTCGAAGAGCCGCACTCAATAAATGAATAGCTAATGTCAGCAATTGGCTAGCTGAAGAAGTCACTGGATCAATGTTAACAATGATACGTTTATAGTCCTTCATAGATAAAAACATGGGTATTTTGGTGATGACTTCTGTCGATAAGTCTTTAAGCCGGAATGTGAACTAAACCACTGTTAAGTTTACCTTGGCCTTAGTGAATGAGTTACTGCTTTAAAACACTTTCACCATGATAGAACTGTTGATTTTTTCAACGATTAATTGAAAAAAGTTAAATAAACCTCACTTTTCATCGCTTTTTCTTGTGCTTGAATTGCTGCTGTTTCATTTTTCCGGTGCACAATATCAATCCATTTATCAGCACTAACTTCAACTAATTCTCTGGAAATATAGCCCGGCCAATTTTGTAAAGTACTTAACATTGCATCTGCTGACTTGAGCAAGTGCTCTCGGTTAACATTTTCTTTATTATCAAAAATCACTACTTCAACGGTTTCAGCATAAGAAAGAGGGCTTGTTAATAAAATTACAGAGAAGATAAGTTTAGATATTTTGTTCATTTGTTTCACTTAATTAATAAAAGAGAAAGCTATAATAAAAAAACATTACTGACAACGTAGTGTCAGTAACGAATAAAATAATAAGAGATTACTTAACGATAGATAGGGATGTACTGATCTCTTTAATTTTAATGCGGTAGTTTTCTTTTTGACCATAACCTGTTTTTTTCGATGAGTTATAGGCTTTTTTATAGTAAAAATGTGCTTTTTGCAGCTGATTATTTTTTTCATAAGCATCTGCTAACCATGCATAATTAGGTGCGAAATTATTGTTTTGATAAGCATCGGCATTACGTTGAAAAACACTTATCGCTTGTTGATATTTTTTTTGAGACATTAATCCCATTGCCAGTGGTACATAGATTTCTTGTGATTGTCTTGCTTTTGCCCCATATTTTTTGATGATTTTAGCTTCATGAGCAAGAAATTTAGCGTCATCATAATTACTAATAATTGCCTGAGGTAGTTTTAAATCGTCGAAAATATGTTTAAAAGCATAATAACTGGTAAGTAATGGTGCTGACATATGTCCTTCATTTTCGAATTCTTTGTATAACCAGCTAAGTTTGTTATTTTCTGCATTTTTAATTTCGTCAACAAACCGTTTCAGTTCTTGACGCATTCCGTAACCATCATTAACGCCAATACCAAAATATAGTTTTTTCTTTAGATCATTATGTTCCGTTAAAAACGTTTTAACTTGCTTAGTTAGTATTTCTTTATCCCACCAAAATGCAGGACTCATAACAATGTAAGCATTAAATAACTCGGGTGTTTGCATAAAAGTATAGGCAGTAAACAATGCTGACATGGAGTGACCTTCTAACACTCGAAAGCTATTGCTTCTGTATTGTGTATCAATATATGGAATTAGTTCTTTCTTCAAAAAATTAAGAAAGCTTTCTGCCCCGCCACTCATGGGAACTTCTTTTACCTTTGTAGGCGTAAAGTCTTTCATGCGTCCTTGACTTTTAATACCAACAACAATAGGTGGCGGCGTATCACCAGAGCGTGATAATACATCTAACGAACCAACAACATGCCTGATATTCTGCAAGCCATCTAATAAATATATAACTGGATATTTAGCTTTGTTTTGTTCGTATCCCTCAGGCAGCGATACCACAATAGTGCGTTTTTGGTTGAGAATTTTTGATTCAAATTCAAATTTCTCAGCAAGCGTTAGCTCAGTATTAGCAAATACAGTGAGATGAGTAAATAACGCAATAAAAGAGATATATTTAAATAATTTCATTTACACACATTAAGTTAAAAATTAGTAATAAATTGCAAGACATGTCACCATAAAACATGCCTTGCTCATTGATAGTTAACAATAGCCTAACTTTGCAATTGTACGTTTAGATTATTAGCTACAAGGTTATCAGCTGATGTTGAATACTCTTTTTTATCAAAAGTTAATAACATTGCTGGTAATAATAGAAAATCAACCGCTAGCGCAATAGTGATGGTCATAGCAGTGATAAATCCTAATTCAAAATTAAGTTTAAAACTTGATAACATTAATACTGAAAAGCCTACCGCTAACACTACAGTGGTGATAACTAGCGCTGGACCAACATTGCTAAAAGCATAACGAATAGCTTGTTCGGCATTCAGATTGTTTTCACGACGACCACGCATATATTTACTTAAAAAATGCACTGTATCGTCAACAATAATACCGATGATCATGCTTACGGATAAGGCAAGCGCAAAACCAACTTCCCCGACCAGCACTCCCCATATCCCAAAAGCCATCGCCGGTGGTACTAAGTTAGGAATTAAACTAATTAAACCTATTTTAATTGAACGTAAAGCGATGAAAATTAAAAGCGAAATCAGTATTAAAGCAAATAATACTCCACTGGTCATTTGATTAACGGTGCGTAAACTTAAGTGAGAGAACATAAATTGTGGACTGCTGACGATTACTGAAACATTATCAGTTCGACCTTCTAACCACGCTTCTGCTCGGTCATTAAAAGCGATCATTTCGTTATTTGATAAAGTATGAAGCGATACAGTTACTCGAGTTGAAGACTTATCAACGTTAATTTGGTTATTTAGATCTAAACCATAAGGTAAAGACATTTCATATAACAATAAATACTGCGCTGAAAGCTCATTATTATCTGGCAATTGATACCAGTTATCATCATCGCCATGTAAATTTTTATTCAAGCGTTTCATAATGTCAGAAAGGCTATTTACATGCACCACTTCAGGTTGTTGATATAGCCAGGTTTTAAAATTATCTAGCGTATGCAAATATTGTGGAGAATTAATACCGCCAGCTTGCTCTGTTGATAATCCATAATCTAAGTAATAAGGACCTGTTAAATGGTCTGAGGCATAGTCTGTATCAACTCGAAAAGCGACCGAGGTATCAAAAAATTCCCAGATCCGATCATTAACAATATTCAAAGGAATTAACGCCGACAAAAATACCGTTAACCCTGTCATTGCCCATAAAACTTGTTTACGTTTATTAATTACAAACTCGCTGAAAACATTCGATGTTTTATTCTTTTTGGCATTTATTTTTTTCTCACGAATGGGCAGTAATATCATTAACCAAGGCAGAAAAGTTATCGATAAAATAAATGAAACAATAACGCCTGCCGCGACCATATTGGCCAAATGATGAAAAGGCGGAACATCAGAAAAGTGCATGGTTAAAAATCCAACCGCGGTTGTAATGGTTGCCAACACCATCGGCTGAATATTAACGCGTAAGCTTTCGCTTAAGGCCTGACGTTTTTCGACACCACTGCGCATGTTATCTAACATACCAAGTAAAATATGTACGGCGTTAGCAACAACTATGGTCATTACGATTGTTGGCGCACTAGCTGAGACTGGCGTTAACTGTACACCTAACCAACCAGCGAGCCCCATTGTTGCCATTATCGATAATATAATTACCGCTAAAATACTCAGTGTCGCAACTATGCTGCGTAGAAAAATAACTAAACCAATAAGAATCAGTATAAACATCGCCATGGTAAGCGAGCCCATATCTTCCATTGAGGCTTCCATAAAAGCATTATCCATCACCACTAAGCCGGTTAGGTGCACATCTAAATTAGGGTTTTGTTGTTTAAGCTGCTTAATTAAATCACGAGTATAAGCTGTAACTTTTGGGCTACCTTCAGGATCGCCTTTAGGTAAATTAATCGTCACATTTACTGCGGTTACTTTAGCATCGGCAGAAATAGCCAAGTTCAATAATAAAGGTTCATTAAGTGCGATATGTTTAATGTTTTCAATCGCGCTATTAGATAACTGTTCGGCGTTTTCAATAAGATCAGCAACAATTAAATCATCTTCATTAGCGTAGCTGTATTGAAAGTTACTTAATGAATCAACCCGTGTTGAAAAAGGTATTTGCCATGCCTGATTAGTTAACCATTCCACACTGGCAAGTGTCTTTTGATTAAAAACTTCGCCATCTTTTGGGGTCAGCAAAATAACAACGTTGTCTGCTTTAACAAAGGTTTTTTGAATCGATGAAAAATCTAAATATTGTGGATTATCTGACGAAAACCATACTTCATAGTCAGTAGCAAAAGATAAAAAACGGGCACCACTAGCCATAGAAAATACCAGTAGTAACGCTAAAAATGCGGTTAACCAACGCCATTTTACTAATTGTGAAGCTAACGAATGGTTTTTATATACGTTATTAATGGGTAATTGAGTACTCATATTATCGTGCTCGCTTTAGGGCGTTTTTGTTAAAGTCATTTTTATGCAAACCTATTTGAAATGCGTAATTAGACCACTGTAATTCGGTACTTTTACCATTTTGATGATTAACCATGTTCATGATATCGGCACGCCAATAATCACCGAGGTACTCTTGATAATGGTTATAGGTCAGCGTTTTTAACAAGGTGTTTTTTCTATCGTAAAAATCAATTTTATGTGGTCGATATTCACTTTTATCTAACCACACCACACGACGGGTATAACCTGAATTTTTATCGACAGGAAGTTGTTCAATCATATAACTATCAAGGCCATTAATAACCTCGTCACCAAGGTAGTTATAGCTATATTTTTCGACTTCAAAAGAGCTTAAATCTTCAAAAGCAAATTCAGATCCCATAAAAGGGCCTGACTTATTTTTAGATGAAATTCTTTTCACTCGTTTTAACGCGGGTAAATATAACCATTGATCATCACTAACAACGGGATGAGAGAAACTCAAAAAAGCAGTGCCTTTAACATCTCGGGGTTTATTAAATAAAGTTAGGCTTTTATCACCGTCATTTAATTGTTCAAGGGTTTTAATTTTAATTTGTCGAAGGCTTTCTTGCCCTTGTTGATTGCGCAAATACATCACCATATCGGCGCTATAATCACCCCACCCTTGATCGCGTATTTTAGCCGCTTTAGCAATCAGTAATCCTTTGTCTTGCGCAACATCAGCTAAAACATGGCTACTGGTCATCAAAACAAAAACACTAATTAAGGCACTTAAGCCCGTTCTGTAAAACATTGTCATCTCCTAAGAAAATTTATCTTATTATAAATGAAGTTAATAATTGTGTAGCTCGCCAAGACCAACTACCGCATTAACAAATATCTTCATTTGCTCTTCAGGAGGATTAGGCTCTGGTACTAACAATCCTCGTTGTACCGCCTCTCTTTGGCTGATGCGTTGATACCAAGCATTAATATTTTCTAAATTGGCAACCGGTAACATTTCACCAATGGGATGAACAAATGCCATTCTTACCCATGGGTAAAAGGCAATATCTGCAATTGAATATTGACTACCAGCAAAATAGTCATTACCTTCAAGTTGTTTATTTAAGACCTTAAAAAGACGTATGACTTCTTTGACATACCTTTGTGTTGCTATCGGGTGTTCATTATTCCATGCACCAGCCCAAACCAATAGTTGACCAAAGTTTGGACCTAAACCACTCATTTGTAACATTAACATTTCAATAACTTTGGTTCGTTGTAGCAAACCTTCAGGCATTAATTTTCCGGTTTTTTGTGCAAGATAATATAAAATGGCTCCCGATTCCGTCACAACATGATCCCCATCCTTTAATACCGGAATTTTTTGGTTCGGGTTCATATCAGTAAACTCAGCGCTAACATTGTTACCGTCTCTCAAACCATGATGAGCTTGGTATTCAAGGCCAAGTTCTTCTAGTGCTATTGAAACTTTTAAACCATTTGGCGTCGCATCTGTATATAAATCAATCATAAATTTGTCCTTAAAATAGCTTTTGCGCTATCACATTGAAATTTCCTTCAGTATATAGGTAGTAAAAATGATGAACAGACTGTATATTTGCTTTTACTTGTTGCAAATTTGCATCACGATATTTTTCTAATAAAATTAATGGGCTCGGTTGAAAGATGAATTGGGATGACATAAAAATTTTCTTGGCTATTGTTAAAAATGGAGGTTTAAAAAAAGCCGCTCAACAATTGGGCATTCACCATTCTTCGTGTTCAAGACGTATTAATGCCTTGGAAAAAGATCTCGGCATAAAGGTTTTTGATCGATTAAGCGCGGGTTATACACTTACCCCTAGTGGCGAAGAGTTATTGATCTCAGCTGAGCAAATACAACAGGGGTTTAATACTATCGATCGAGATATTCTTGGTAAAGATTTACGTATTGCCGGTGATTTGTGTTTAACGTTAAGCAATGGTTTAGCTTGTCATCTATTAATGCCAGATCTTCAGGAATTTATGCTGGCATACCCTGAAATTCACTTAAAAATCAACATGTCATACAGTGTAAGTGACCTCGCCAGCAGAGAAGCCGATGTTGCTATTCGCCATGTTGCCAATCCTCCTGATTCCTTAACAGGTAAACGTATTGGCCGCTTATATAATTGTGCTTACGCCAGTACAGAGTACTTAGAGCAACATGACTTAATCAATCAGCCTGAAAAATGTAATTGGTTAGGTTGGGGCGATAAAAGCAATCACTTAAAATGGGCTGAAAAGGCTAAATACCCTAGCATTCCCGTTAGCACTAATATGTATTCTGATGTTTTACAATTAGCTGCCGTACAGGCGAATACCGGCATAGCATCTCTGCCTTGTTATATGGCGGATAATGTAGACGGTATTGAACGTATTTCTGGGTCAGAACCGACTGCGAGAGATTGGCTGTGGATTTTAGCGCATAAAGATATGGCCAGAAATGCTCGTGTAAGAGCCTTGATAGACTTTTTAGCTAAAGCTTTCACGCAACATGAAAAGACAATAAAAGGTGAAATAACGATTATATAATTTAACACCTATAGGTTCGCCATCCCATTTATACCCATCATACTTCAAGGTGCAATTTCAAACTAAGCTAGGAGATCTGGTCAAGGCGCGTTACGCAGATAATGGTTATTCCCTTATCAAGTACCGCAACGCTGGTGTGGAAGAGTAATAAAGTCTTGGCCAATATTCTTCTAAATATGTCGAGAGTGCACAAAAGCTAATTTCCGCTTTTGGCTAGCTGAAGAATATCCTAATGATCACTAGTTCAATGTTAACAAAGATACGAAACTGGACGTTAGCTTTGGCTAATCTATCGGTGAATAATCTAACTCAAAACTGCCATGCGTTAGATATTTAAAATTTCATCAAAAATCTGTCAAGTCAAAATTTCTAATTTTGTTAAAAA
>Ga0209396_1005836_pt1 | contig 11512 bp, 6 predicted proteins | sample GOMGulsemesocosm_6_FD_184638 | JGI IMG/M metagenome (GOLD analysis project Ga0209396, IMG submission 184638) | Methane-oxidizing microbial communities from mesocosms in the Gulf of Mexico - GOM8C Gulf of Mexico (SPAdes) (version 2) | ecosystem: Environmental > Aquatic > Marine > Cold seeps... | reverse complement strand
TCGTTTGGAGGAGGGTACGATGGGGATTATTTCACTGAAGGTGATTTTAGCCTTTTTGGCTTGCCAAGTATTGGTGTATTACAGCGTAATGTTCATTCAGATAATAACGTTGATTACAGTATTTATGCCAATGGTGCTGTTGATGAAATCAATCAAAATATTACCAACACGGGTTCTGGTCACCCTTTATCGGAGCAAGTTCGTATAGGTCGTCACTATTCCGGTGGCGGATCATTGAATGGTTTATTTGCTGAGCTCATTGTTTTTAATGAAGTGCTTAATGATAATCAGCGTCATATTGTTGAGTCTTATCTTGCTATCAAATACGGTATTACCTTAAACCCTGTTCAAGACACACTAGGCTCATCAGAGGGAAATAATGGCTATGATTATTTAAACTCGGCTGGAAATGTAATTTGGCAGTCGGAGAATACAGATGTTTTCAAATATAATGTTGCAGGACTTGGCCGAGATGACTTTCGCCAATTAGATCAACGTATTTCGCGCAGTGTCAATTACGGCAGTGTGTTGACTGTTTCTACTAATACTGATTTCACTAGTTTAAATTTAGCTAACACTCGCCCTGGATTCAATGGCAATCGTGATTATATCGTTTGGGCAACAGATAGAAGTAGTGTGGATTCAAATACCGGTGCTCTTGTTGCAATTGAGTCAACGCTATTAGATAACCCACAAGGTATTGAGTCACGTGTTAATCGTAATTGGCAAGTACAACTGACCAATGAAGATGGCAGTGATATTAAAGATTTAAGTCTTGAGTTTGATCTTAAGGAAATGGTTAATGTAGGTAGCGTTGAGAATAAGTCTTTATTATTAATGGTTGATAATGATAAAGATGGTAATTATAAAACAGGTAACGTGAGCTATTATGAGGTCGATCTATGGGCTAATAATAAAGCACAATTTGATCATGTTACATTATCAACGGGTGATATTTTTACAATAGCCCTAAAAATTACTGATGTACAAATTAATACACCAGTGAACGCCACAATATCAAACCAAGCTAACTATCCTACAAACGGTGTATGCGTCTATAGTGCCGGTGATGTTGTTGTTAGTATCGCTAATGCCTCGCCTGCTAGCAAAACAGTTTCCTGTACCGTGAATAGCGATGTTAATGCGAAATGGACAGGACAATGGACAACTCATTTTGATGTAAATAGTATCGCAGATGGTTCAAACACTATCATCATTGATGCGGCGCAAAATGGACAACAAGCGATTGAGAAAACAGCAGACAAAGATACTGCTCCCCCGCCAAACACTAAACCCATAATTGATTTAGACGCTAGCAATAACGCAGATAATAACTATAGCGCTCAATTTAATGAAGGTGATGGTGCTAAAAATATTGCTGATCTAGATACGCATATTAGTGATGCGGAAGACGCTAATATGTCGAGTGCAACCATAACTTTAACTAATCGCCAAGTTGATGATGTGCTTGATGTTGTGACATTGCCTTCAGGTATTTCATCATCCATTAATACTAATGTTAGTGGTGAAATAACTATCATATTAAGCGGCTCAGCCTCGTTAACTGATTATCAAAATGCGATTAGCGCCATTAATTTTAGCAATACAAGTCAGGCGCCTAATACTACTCCCAGAATCCTTGAGGTGACCGTTAATGACGGTCAATCAAGTAGTGCTATTGCAACAACTACGATGACAGTGACTAATACTACAGATTTATTTGCAGGGAATGATGAATTGTCTGTTGCTGAAGATAGCGTGAATAATGCGGGGACAGTAACAGGGAACGATTCAACATTATCTGGGGCTGTTTTAAGCTATGCATTAGCGAATAATAGTAACGTTAGCAATGGTAGCTTAATCTTTAATACCAATGGTAGTTATGTGTACACGCCAAGTGCCAATAGCGTTGATACAGATAACTTTAGTTATGTAGTCTCCGATAATATTACTGGTGAGATGTTAACGCAGGACGTGACTATTTATGTCAGCGCCGTGACCGATTTAACAGCGGTTAATGATTCATTAACCGTGATTGAAGACAGCATTGATAATACAGCGACTGTTGCTACTAATGATAAGACGATTTCAGGCGGCGCGTTAAGTTTTACGCTGGCTAATGACGTGACCTTTGGCACCTTAAGCTTTAATAATGATGGCAGTTACGTGTATTCACCAGCGGCCAATTATGTAGGTAACGAAACGTTTAGTTATGTTGTAACTGATTCAGCCGCGAATGAAACAGCGACAGTAGATGTTGTTATTACAGTCACGGACGTGAAAGATTTAACGGCGACCAATGATACCTTGTCTATTGTTGAAGATAGCGCTGATAACACTGGTACCGTAACATCGAACGATGCAACGTCATCCGGTGCGGTTCTAACTTACGCGTTATCGGGTAACAGCAACGTTAGCGACGGTAGCTTAACCTTTAATACCGATGGCAGCTATGTATACACACCAAACGCCAATTATGTTGGTGAAGATAACTTTAGTTATGTGGTCTCCGATGGTATCACTGGTGAGATGTTAACGCAGGACGTGACTATTTATGTCAGCGCCGTGACCGATTTAACAGCGGTTAATGATTTATTAACCGTGATTGAAGACAGCATTGATAATACAGCGACTGTTGCTACCAATGATAAGACTATTTCAGGTGGCGCGTTAAGTTTTACGCTGGCTAATGACGTGACCTTTGGTACCTTAAGCTTTAATAATGATGGCAGTTACGTGTATTCACCAGCGGCCAATTATGTAGGTAACGAAACGTTTAGTTATGTTGTAACTGATGCGGCCGCAAATGAATCAGCGACAGTAGATGTTGTTATTACAGTCACGGACGTGAATGACCTAACGGCTAAACATGATGCTGTGACCGTTAATGAAAATAGTGCTGATAACAAATCAACTGTGGCCGATAATGACAATACAACGTCTGGCGCTTCATTGTCTTATCAATTAACGAATGAGTTAAATGTACAACATGGCACCTTAACGTTTGGCGCTGATGGTAGTTTTGTCTACACGCCTGATGTTGGATATTTTGGCGAAGATAGTTTTAGTTATAGTGTAACGGATCCTTTGACGGGAGAAGTATTTACAGAGACAGTGACTATTACAGTCATTGAAAACAATAATGCCCCTATTGCCGTAAACGACTATGCCAATACTGTGAATAACATACCCGTCACTGTGGATATTTTAGCGAATGATACAGACGATGATATGGCTAAAAACCCCCTTGAGAAACTCACTATTGTCGGTGCTACAACTCAAGTTGGCGATGTTACGTGGGATAAGGAGTTATTAACATATACCCCAGCAGTAGGGTTTAGCGGTACGGCAACGATTGATTATGCCATTGAAGATAGTCAAGGCGCGGTGGCTCAAGCCGTTGTTTACATTGATGTGAGTATTGATGATGACCGCCAATTACCTGTGATAACAACCCCTGACGACGTTTTCTCAGACGCCAATGCGTTATATACAAAACTAGATTTGGGCACGGCTACGGCCACCGACCGTTTTGGTAATCCATTGCCAGTATCATTAATTGATGGAATTACATTTTTTGAACCGGGTGTGAATACGGCTTATTGGCAAGCAACAGATGTTAACGGAAATGTGGCAGTTGCTACGCAGTCAGTTAAAGTGCGTCCACTGGTATCTTTGAGCCTCGATCAAACTGCTTTAGAAGGATATCAGGTCGCGGTAGGTGTTCATTTAAATGGTGTTTCCCCCAGTTACCCATTAGACATTCCATTCACCGTAAGCGGCACAGCGTTATCGGATGATCATGATTTAATCGATGGTATTATTACTATCGAATCAGGCAGTGAAGGTGTAATAAACTTAAATATACAGCAAGATAATATATTTGATGACGGAGAAACTATCATCATTGAGCTGGCTGATAGCCTTAACCGGGGTCATAAATACTCCCACACGATAACCATTAACGAAGATAATATTGCGCCAGACTTGGTTCTTGGTGTCACACAGCAAAATCAAGAACGCTTGACCGTTACGAAAGGCCATCCAGTTGTTATTAACAGTTACGTTAAGCATCCTGTCGCCAATAAAGCCTATGAATATGTATGGACCTCACAACAGACTACTTTGATTGACATCGATAGTACTGAATCAACGTTTACTTTTGAAACGTCAAATTTAGCCGTAGGTCTTTATCATGTCGTGCTTAATGTGATTGACCCTGACGACAGCAATTCTTTTGATAAAGAATCTGTTTACATCGAGGTTGTTGACCAACTGCAAGTGCTAACACAAGCTGATAGCGATCTTGATGGTATTCCAGATAATGTGGAAGGGTATGCCGATAAAGATGGTGACGGTATTGCCGATTATTTAGATGCTGTTTCAGAATGTAATGTATTGCCGGAAAAAGCGAGTTATCTTGAGGGGTATTTTGTAGAAGGCGATCCTGGTGTTTGCTTACGCCGTGGTGACTTAACCATCGGTGGTGAAACCAGCGGCGCTCAAATCACCGCTGATGATATAGCTTCTGACAGTGATGATTTATTGATTGAAGATCCTGAAGCAGAAAATGTAGGTGGAATTTTTGACTATATTGCTTATGGATTACCTGATGCAGGGCAAAGCTATAAGATTGTGATGCCACAAATTAAGCCCATTCCAACAAATGCCGTTTATCGAAAACTTATGCCAAACGATGGTTGGGTAACATTTACAGAAACAACCCACGATCAAATATTTTCTACGTTGGGTGAACCGGGCTATTGTCCTCCTCCAGGTGGTGATGTTTGGCAGGTTGGATTAATAGAAGGACATTGGTGTGTGCAATTAAGTATTGCGGATGGCGGAATCAATGATGCGGACGGCTTAGTGAATAGCACGGTTGTTGACCCTGGTGGTGTTGGCGTTATGTTAACTAATAACACACAACCTATTGCTGTAAATGATGACGTAGAAACACGTCACAATACGCCCGTCACCGTTGATGTCTTAACAAACGATACGGATGCCGATAATACCTCATTGATGATCACTTCAGCGACTGCATTATTTGGGCGTGTTGACATTGTTGATGGTCAACTCGTTTATACCCCTAATGCAAGCTTCATTGGCACTGATATCATCACCTATGGTGTTTCTGATGGCGATGGTGGCACAGACTCTGCTGTTGTAAGCGTAGTAGTTAATGCCAATTCACCACCAGTCGCTGTTGATGATCTAAGGACAATGAATGCAGATGAATCCTTAATAATTGCTGTGTTAATGAATGATAGTGATGCCGATAATGATGTTTTAGCAGTGTCGAGTGCCACGGCGCAAAACGGGAGTATTACTATCGATGATGATTACAACTTAATTTACATACCAAATAGTGGGTTTATTGGGGATGACACCATCAATTATTATATTGAGGATTCGTTTAATGGTACGGCGTTAGCCACTGTAACTGTGACTGTACTTGCTATTCCATTACAGGTTAAAAATTCAGGTTCAACGCACGTGATTTTGCTTCTGTTATTGCTTTTATGTGCTGCCCACCGCCAATATATTAAGGAAAAATAATGTCTAAACTAATGATTTTTATTTCGCTATGGTCTCTTGTGAATGTCAGTGCTTTAGCCAGTAATTCGGCTCAGTTACCGTATGATTGCGAGTTAAAAAAACAAGAAAGCCAATTGTATTGTGCTAAACCTGGCTGGTATGTTCATGGTGCGCTGGGCATGGTACAAGGGAGTACATCGATTGCAGATATAAGCGACCCTTTAGTGGCACAAGGTTTTGATGTTAGTGACGTCGTAATTAATGATAAGCGTTCGGGATTAAAATTTAATCTAGGGTATTCATTCACTGAGCATCTAGCACTTGAAGCGGGGTATAGCGACCTTGGTGAAGTAGATGTAACAATGTCGGCGTTAGTAGCCGATTCAAACGCATTCTACCGTGCGGTAGAAACCCTTCACCCTACATCGGCAAAGGGCGGAACCATTAGCGGTGTCGCTACAATACCGTTAACATCAACATTAACGCTAAATGGACGGATTGGTATATTTCAATGGCAAGGCAATTATAAGACAGAGAATCTAGGAGGCAGTGCAAACGTTGGTAGTAACGAGATTAAAGGTCGTGATATCTATTATGGCCTATATGGTGAGTATTTATTATCAAAGCAAACACGTTTAGCGCTAGAGTGGGAACGATATCATTTTGACCAAGATAACTCAGATATGTTCAGTGTTGGTCTTAAATATTACTTCGGCACTGTTATTGCTCGTCAGGCTAAACCTGCCGTCTCAATTGTAAAGCCAGTTAAACTTATTGAATCTGCGCCTTTAGTGATTGCAACATCAAAGGAGCTACGTTTGACTGTGCCTTTTGCTAATGATAAGTCAATCATTTCAGACGATTTTCTCGCGCAGTTACATGCTATTGGTAAAAAACTTGCGGGACATTCTATTGAAAAATTTACCATTGCGGGGCATACGTCAAAAGTCGGCAGTCGTCGCTATAATCAAAAATTATCAGAACGGCGAGTTAATGCCACAGTAAGCTACTTTATTAAAACGTTTTCGATTAAGCCTAGCGTGATAAAAACGTCGGCACACGGTGAAGATAGGTTGCTTGATAATAGCACAACTCCCGCGGCTGCTGACGCTAACCGCCGAATTGAACTTTATATTAGGTATTTAGAAAAGTAAGAGACCAGTCAATAAAATAAGTCTATTGATAGTGGTAGTTTAATAGCTACAACTATCAATAGTTAACCAACTTATTTAATAATGCGAGATATAGTTCTAAGATTTGTTACTTAAGTATGACAAGACAACATCGTGATGTTCTTTGGTCTTAAACTTATTAAACACATGCTCAATGGTGCCGTTCTCATCAATTAGAAAACTTAGGCGATGAATACCATCGTATTCTTTACCCATAAATTTCTTTAATCCCCATACACCAAACGCATCAGCAACACTATGGTCTTCATCTGATAAAAGTGTGAAGTTAAGATCGAATTTTTCGGTAAATTTTAGTAAACGTTTTGGTGCATCAGGACTTAAACCTAACACTACAACGTTTAGATCGTTGAGTTGCGATGAACTATCTCTTAATCCTTGGGCTTGAATATTACAACCAGGCGTCATGGCTTTTGGGTAAAAATAGACTAATACTTTTTTACCTTCAAACTGCGTAAGCGTGACTGTGTTTTCTGATTGATTTTGGAGGCTAAATGACGGTGCTTTATCACCAGCTTGTAATGTATTCATGGCAAATCCTTGGGTTATTAATGTTGTTCTAAATGTTCATAACGAATAGTTAACGCTAGGTTTTCGGCTAGCTCATCAAAATAGGTATGTAATGCTGGATAATCCGTATTCTCGGTGATATTAATAAGCATTTCAATACGTTGGTAACCACTTTTTGCTTTTGTACGAAAGCTACATAAATCGATGTTGTTATCTGCAAGATACTCAGTGAATTGTCCAATACAACCAGGGGCGTCTTGACCATCGAGTTTAATTGATATCTGTCCCTCATAGCTGATCAGCTTGTGTTCACTTGTCCGCTTCATAATAGTGATGAGTTCTAACTGTGCACTGCGAATAGATAAGTCTGTTTCAAACCGTGTGATTGCATTCCATGGCCCGCTTAGCAGTAGAATTAGGGTAAATTCATTACCAAATACCGCTAATCGGCTGTCGACAATATTGCAATTAGTTTGGGTCACTAACTTAGTCAATTCATTCACAATGCCAGGGCGATCAGTACCCATGGCTGTAACAACTAAATAATTGGTCATAGGACTCCGTTAAGTATTAAAGTAGCGTCATTAGATAATTATTATCTGTCTATATAGACGAAAAATATAAACTAATAAAAAAAGCACGGAATTCTAGCACAAATTTCGGAGTATTTCTGCGGATAGTTTGATGATCAAGTGATTAAAGCCTTGAGTTTATTATCGGCTATCCGTACCATGGCTTGCTCAGATAAAGAGAGGAATAAGGTAATGTTTTCAGGTAGTATTGTCGCGTTAGTTACACCATTTAATGATAAGGGTGGCGTTGATTACCAGCAATTGGAGAAGCTTGTTGAGTTTCATATACAACAAGGCACCGATGGTATTGTTGCTGTAGGTACTACAGGGGAGTCGACAACGTTGAGCATGAAAGAGCATGCGCAAGTAGTTAGAGAAGTTGTGTCATTCTCGGCTGGTCGTATTCCTATTATTGGCGGTAATGGCTCTAACTCTACTGCAGAGGCTGTAGAATTAACAATGCAGCTCAATGATACCGGTGTTGATGGTATGTTAGGAGTTACTCCTTATTATAATAAACCACCTCAACGTGGTCTTATTGAGCATTACAAAACGGTAGCTAGTGCAACAGATATTCCTCAGATCTTGTACAACGTCCCAGGGCGAACACAATGTGATTTATTACCCGAAACCGTTGCAATCTTATCCGGTGTTAAAAATATTATCGGAATTAAAGAGGCAACAGGGAACTTATTACGCCTTAGTGAGATCAAAGCGTTGTGTGAAAATGATTTTTTGCTGTTTAGCGGCGACGATAACACCGGCATGGATTTTATGTTGCAAGGTGGACATGGCGTTATTTCGGTAACTAATAATGTAGCGCCAAAATTGATGAGTGAAATGTGTCGTTTTGCCCTTGATGGAAATCGAGAACAGGCGTTATTAATCAATCACAAGTTACAAGCATTGCACGACAGTTTATTCGTAGAAGCTAACCCAATCCCTGTAAAATGGTGTGTTCAGCAAATGTCGGCGATTGAAAATGGTAAATTACGTTTGCCACTAGTTGAATTATCAAGTGAGCATCATGAGTTGTTAACGGCAGCCATGCATAACGCTGATGTATTATAAGAACGGAGTAACAATGAGAAAGTTTTATATTGCCCTATGTGGCGGTATCGTTTTATCGGGATGTAGCAGCTTTTCTGAGCGCCATCAAGCTAGCGGTAATTTTGAATATTTAGACGAAAAAGATCAACAGAGTATTGTTGTACCACAAGGCTTTACACCTTTAGCAACACGCAGTGATTATGATATCCCAGCTATTGGAAATAAGGCTAATGTTAACTTAGTTGGCAATAAACTTGATATTCGCGCACCTTCACTCATCATGCCTGTTGCACCAAATTCGATAGAAAGTGATGATACGAGCAAAACACAAGTAGTGTTTGAATCATTCTTATCAAAAGAGAAGTTTAAACAAGATTTGTGGAAAAAAGTTTCCCACTTTGTGGATAGCCAGGGTTATGGTATCGCTACATCACAAGATGGTCGTTCTCTTTCAACGCGCTCGATTGAGTCTGATGAATACTTCAAATTATTATTTGGATTAGAAGAAGATTTTTCGCTATCACAACAGTATCAATTTTATATAAACGTTGAGCCTAAAGGCTATAAAGCAACTATTGATGTGCGCTTAATTGATCATCAAGAACAAGGTAAAGCGATTGAACTGAATAAGTTTGCTAAACGTCGTTATGAGTCACGTATGCTGAATCAATTCCTGTCTCAAGTTTACGCTGAGCATAATCAGGTGTTGATTGCTAATCAATCGAAAAGCCATAAAGGAGTTAAGCTCGATTTAGGGTTTGATAACGAGCAAAATACTATCTACCAAATTCATGCACCTTATGAACTTGCTTGGGAAAAGTTAGCACGTGTATTACCAAAATTGGGTTTTGTTGTTGATGATCGTGATAAGTCTATCAATACTTACTTTACTCATTTTGAGTCTGATGCTGATGGTTTCTGGTCTGGATTATTTTCTGATGACACTGACGTTGAAACCGTTAATTTAAAAGATAAAGAGAAGTTTCAGATTAAGCTATATGAACGAGGAGACATAAGCCAATTGACTATTGTTAATAGTAAGGGCGAAAGACTCTCTGCTGAAAAAATGACAGAAATGCTTAATGCATTTAGTCAATTGATGGCTAAAAATCAGCTGTAATCCCCAATAAAAGCAGTAAATATGAGCCCTTAACGATTTGTTAGGGGCTTTTTTTTGGCTGTTTTTATTAAATGGTTAGCATTGTTGAAAGCGATAAATGTTAATTTTTTGTAACTAAATTAGGCATTTCATGGAAAAATCACTCAACACAGTTTATGATAGAGAGCTTGTACACAAAGAAAGGATCGAGTTTGTGGCTTCAATTACGATAAGAAAAGCAAAAACATCAGATAGTCAGCGCATTAGTAAACTCATCTCACGCAACGCGCAAACTTTATTACAAGATGACTTTGAAAATGATGGTTTAGCATTTTTCTTAACAACGGTAAATCATCGAGCCATTAAAGATTATATGGAGCAGGGATTCTCTTATCTTGTGGCACAAAGCGAAGGTGAGATAGTTGGTGTGATTGCTATGAAAGATTATAGCCATATGTTTCATTTGTTTGTTGATAAAGCCTTCCATAAAAAAGGTATTGCAAAACAGCTTTGGCAAGCTATTTATCAGCACAGTATCGAAAATGGTAACACGGGGAAATTTACACTTAATTCTACTTCATATGCACTACCTGTCTATCAGCGGTGGGGATTTTCAACAACTGATGAGCAACAATCTCGCCACGGTATTCGCTTTACGCCGATGCAACTAGTTTTAGAGGGCTAAAAAAAACCTAATATCGAGATATTAGGCTTTTACTCTAAGCGGATTGGCACAACCCACTTCTAAATAATATTTAAACTATTTCACTTTCTTAAATCGTAGCGTAAAGCGATCTGTATTGCCGGTTACCGTTTTACGACCTACTTCATATCTTAATTCGTCATCAGCACGATAATGTAAGTTTGAGTAATCTACAAACTTAAAACCTGCAGCTTCAATTTCTTTAATCGCTAATACAGGGTCAAAGCGGCGACCATTTTCGTCATTTTCACGTTGCATATGGCGACGAGTATGATCGACAACCCCATATATACCACCGGGTTTAAGGGCTTTAAAAGCTGCTTTGTTCATTTCATGACGGGCACTTTCGATAAAATTATGATAATTACGGAATGTAAGAACGGCGTCGTAATCATTGCTGCCTAAATTAAGGTTCTTAACTTCATAATCTTTTTCGGCGCGGTTATAAACCATTTCAGCTTTATCATTTATGATAGTAACTTTATCAAAACCTGGTTTACCGACTAAATTATCTTTTATCCGATTTGTGCCAATGGCCGCATAATATCCGCCTTTTTTACGTAAAGCAGGAGCAAGCAATTTAGTGTACCAACCACCACCAGGTACCAGCTCTAGCACTTTCATGTCATCTTCGATGCCAAAAAACTTCAGTGTTTGTACGGGTCTTCTGTTGCGATCTCGTTTAATTTCTTTGTCTGTTCTAATATCAGACTTCATCGCTGTTTTGATATTGTCGCTGATATCTGCAGCTTGTGCAGTGCTCGCGCCAAAGGCTACTGTAATTGCTAATGGTAAAAGTAATTTGATCATTGAAACTCCTTGCAAGGTTATTATTGTATTTTTATCA
>Ga0209396_1005834_pt1 | contig 11514 bp, 9 predicted proteins | sample GOMGulsemesocosm_6_FD_184638 | JGI IMG/M metagenome (GOLD analysis project Ga0209396, IMG submission 184638) | Methane-oxidizing microbial communities from mesocosms in the Gulf of Mexico - GOM8C Gulf of Mexico (SPAdes) (version 2) | ecosystem: Environmental > Aquatic > Marine > Cold seeps... | reverse complement strand
AAAATTGTTTGAATATGTGCAACGATTTAATCACTTGTACAAGTGATTAATATCTAAAGTTAGTAGAGAATGACATTTATACATTATTCACTGTTGTCACATAATAAATAAATTATTTTGGGTACACCCAAAATGTAACACTCTAAATTTATCAAATCCGTATCACTTAACTTCAGTTGCGCGTTTAAGTATCACAGTTAAAGTCTTGTCTAAGATATTAAATGAGACAGTATTATGAAATTAGGTTATATCCGCGTATCAACCATTGAACAAAATACAGCTCGTCAGTTAGATGGGCTTGAACTTGATAAAGTATTTGAAGATAAATGCTCAGGTTTAAACTCAGATCGCCCCGCGTTAAATCTACTAAAGGACTATGCAAGGGAGGACGATACCATATTGGTTCATGACATTAGCCGTTTGGCTCGTAATATTTCAGATCTTATCGAGCTGATTAAATTCTTTAACAACAAGCTAGTGAGTGTTCAGTTTGCTAAAGAGAATTTGATTTTCACTCATGACTCGTCCAACCCGATCAACAATCTGATGCTTACTTTGCTTGGAGCTGTTTATCAATTCGAGCGTGAGATGATATTAGAAAGGCAAAGGGAAGGGATAGCTAAGGCCAAGGAAGAGGGGAAATACAAAGGAAAGCCAAATACTATCGATCGAGAATCAGTTTGGGATCTTTTAGATCAAGGGTTATCAATTAGAAAAGTTGCAAAAGAGTTAGGTATTAGTCCAGTGAGCGTCCAAAAAATAAAATTTGAAAAATAAATACTTTACAAATTTATAAAATTTAAGATATCTTAGTTGCTCAAACCAAATACACTTTATCACTTAGACTCTATTTACTTTTTATTATTAAAAGTTCAAATAACCTAAGCCTCCACCTTGGTTGTATCGGTACTGTGTATTTAAATCCGAGATTTCGGAAACAATAAAGTTTTAGCTTAGCTAAAAAACCACGAGCAAGTCTCTATCTTAAGTAGTTAGTAGCTATTTATAACTTACTAGTAAACTAATTTTTAAGTTCTTCTTAGAAGTCACGTTACTAAGCAAAATTTAACGGTTTTAATTTTAATTTCAACAACTGAATTTTGTACCTTCGTAATATAAATATTGTGTTTATTCATTTATCTAATAATTCGGATAATAAGCATATTTAATCCAAATTTAACTATTTTCATAGTTACATCAAAAGTTTTTTTGCTTTTGTTTTTTTTAATCTTTGAATAGAGACGGGGTTCTTTTTTCTCATAAACCCCTTTCCTTTACTAGGGTTCCGTCCTCACCTTCTATTAAAAAATTCAAAAAAATCGATTTAATTATCAGCTATTAGCCGCGTAGAAAGAATAGCCATGCTTTTGCAAGCATCTAAAACTTAAAGATTTGAATATTTCTAGGAGGCGAGCCTATCTCGCTTAACATTAAACAATTCCCGGCATTGAAATATTACTCAAAGACATAAAATAAAATTTTTATTATTTAGAAGGAGGCATCATGAAAAAAAGAAATTATGGTTTTGGTAGAAGCCTTGAGTATGCTGCTAAAAAAGCTTTAAAAGATTACATTGGAGAACGGTATGGAACTATTGCAAGTCATATTAATCGATTTAGGCTATTTGGAGTGTTTTGTAAAAAAAATAATACAACGAATGCAGTTTATATAACTATTGAATTACTTGAATCATATTCAATACAACTGCAAAACAAGGTTTTATTAGGGGAAATTAGTGTCGCTTATGCACATAATTTGATCAGTAGTGTAAATGTTGTGATGAAAGCATTTAGACGGGATAAAAGTATTTGGTTGAGCCCTAAGACACTATTTGGCCCAAGGAGTCACATACGTAAATTGGCTCCAAACTTATCGCTTGTGGCTTTAAAGAATGCTTGTAAAAAAATTCTAGAAATAGCAGGGCCAGAAATAGCTTTGATTGTCTTATTGTCTAGGTTAATTGGGTTGAGATTAAAAGAATCAATTTTGCTAGATGCCAAAAAAGCATTGAAACAAGCACTAACCATAGGATTTGTCGATGTTAGAAGGGGCACTAAGGGGGGGCGAGGTAGGAAGGTTGAGCGGTTAGTTAAAGTTAGTAAACGTATTATTTGGGCTTTAAAAATGGCTGTTGAAGTACAAGGAGATAGAAATACGTTTATACCTAGCAATGAGAAATTAATAACATTTTATAGAAAGATTCATAGGTGCGCTTTACCGATTCTGAAACAGTTTGATATTAGAAGTATTCAAGAGCAACGTTCTTCGTATGCATGTGTTCGGTACAACAGCATTTTAGGGTGGCAGGCCCCTGTTATTAGAGGAATCAAAGAAATTAAAACAGAAGAAGTTAGAGACGCTCGTAGACAGATAAGTTATGAGTTAGGTCACACAAGAGAGTATGTTTTAGACAGCTATTGTGGGAGTTAGGTTGATGGAAAGATTAACAAAATCAGAGGTGAAAATGATTAACTTGTTGGGTAAAAGGCTGACGGGTTCAAGTGAATCAATAAAGTCACATAAAAAAAGGGCGCTAAAAATAGCAAGAACTATACATTACCAATATGGTGTGAATGTTTATCAATATCAATTAAAGCATCTGAAGTGGTTTCTTGATGTTGCGAATCGGCACCTAAAAAGAAATTCACAATATAACTATTGGCTGACCATTAAAGAAATAGCAGTAATTATAGGGAAGTCAGAGGATTGGTTACCAAGGATGCAGGGGCCGTGGGTGAGACCATAAATTTATATTTTATTTATTTTATTCACATAATTCCTTATACGCATATATCTAAGCTTTAGTATCCTGTAGCAGAAGCCGCTAGAAATTTAGACGTTAGTCCACAAGTGCGTGGTCGATGGATCGAAAGAAGCCGAAAATGATGATCAGGTCATAGCTTCTCAAATAATAATTGGGCCGTGGCTTAGCAAGAATAAAAACTTAAGAAAAATAAATGTATATAAATTGAAATACTCGTTAATAAGTCTTAAATAGCTTATTACGTTTTTATTGTGATATTTCAATGAAATAGTTAAATGTGCATATAACAATGGTCAATAAACCGAAGAGTTAACTGGCTCCCTTTATTTAATAGTTACAGAAATAAAACATCAAGCACTAGCTTAGCGAGGAAACAGAAAAATTAATCATAACCTTGTTAAGTAACTACATATGAATCGAATAATAATGTTTAATCTAAGCAATAAGTTATTGTTTAAATATTAGTTAAAACGAATATTATTATAAGGATGAATAGTTTGCGCTTAAAAGGAAAGGTCGTTAAATGGAATTCAGACAAAGCTTTTGGCTTTGTTACACCAAATGGAGGTGGAGATAATGTTTTCATCCACAAAACCGCATTAGCTAATAGAAATCGTACTCCTCAACTTAACGATGTTATTACCTTCTCAATTACAAAAGATAAAGACGGACGTTACTGTGCTTCTGATGCAACTTTTACTGGTGAAAAACTAAAGAAGAAAGTAGGTAAAAACATTAGTACGTTCTCAGTTTATCTATCCTTATTATTCCTAGTAGCAATTACCGTAGCCTTTTTCTTTGGCTACTTAGCTGAAAAATTACTATACGTTTATATAGGTTTAAGTGTTTTAACTTATCTAGCTTATGCATTCGATAAGTCAAAAGCCCAACGTGGCGCTTGGCGAACGCAAGAAAGTACATTGCATTTTTTGTCGCTTGCGGGTGGTTGGCCTGGTGCTGCAATAGCGCAACAGTTTCTAAGACACAAATCATCAAAAAGAGAATTTCGAAATGTTTTTTGGATAACCGTTGCTATTAACATCGGTGCTTTAATGTGGCTGTATTCATCACCGGGCGCTAAATATCTAGAATTACTTACTTGATTGATGTTTGATCAAGATCGTTTAATTGCTTTACAGTACAAATATTTACAGACAATTAAATATAAATATAGCATTATACAATTATTAAATAATAAAAATTGTTATTCGTTTTCAGATAGTTAATTAAATATTTTTATTAATACATAACAAATTACGGAAAACAACAAGGATGAAGCTACATGTTCAGTGTGCATTAGGATGATGTAATTGATACCCCAATTTTATAATAACAACGCTACTGAATTAGCTCAGCAATACCTTTCAAAGACATTTGATGAGGTACACCAAAGCTGGTCTCAATTTTTGCCATCAATTATAGAAAACCCAAACGCTCGTATTCTTGATTTAGGTGCTGGCTCAGGTCGAGATGCTAAACACCTTGCAGAATTGGCCGCTAAAACTCATAACACAAAAAACAATATTCAAGTCTTTGCTGCCGAGCCAGCCAAGGACCTATCTATCATTGGACAAAATACTACCCAATTCTTAAACGTAAAATGGCTAGAAGATTCACTGCCGGCATTAAATAATGTTACTAAACAAGAAATCAGTTTTGATTTAATATTACTCAGTGCCGTTTGGATGCATATTTCACCAAGTGATCGCGCACGTTCAATTCGTAAACTCGCCAATATTCTTAAGCCTGGTGGTAAATTAGTTATCTCTCTACGTCACGGACAAACAGATGAAGAGTGCAAGCAACGCAAAATGCATCATGTTTGTGCTGATGAATTAAAGCAATTAGCTTCAGATGTGGGGCTATTTACCAAGTTAGAAACACAAAAAGAAGAAGATAAACTTGGCCGTAACCATGTGGCTTGGCAAACGGTTGTATTACAAATGCCGGATGATGGCACTGGTGCATTCCCATTTATCCGCCACGTAGCATTAAATGATGGTAAGTCTGCAACACATAAGCTTGCCTTGTTAAGAGTTTTGCTCCGTATTGCTGATGGTCACCCTGGTGCTGTATTACGACGAGAATCTACACCATTCGGCGATCGTGTTATTTTGCCTGTAGGATTAGTTGCGCTTTATTGGTGTCATCAATACAAAGATTTAATAGATGTACATCAGTTATACCAAACACCTAATAAAAGCCCTAACATGGGTTTTATGAAGCCTAATGGTTGGCATAAGTTAAAACACCGTACAGCTTCAGATTATCGCATTGGTAATTTATTTACGGGTGATGATGCAATAGCACTGCATAAAACCATTTCAGCAGCGGTTAACAATATTAAAACCATGCCTTGTCGTTTCATTACGTTCCCTAATAGAAAAGCCAATAGCGATGAAACCGTATTTGAGGTTGCTAGCAAGACAGTTAAAGCTAAAGAAAGTATTTTTCTTGATTTGAAAACACTAGATCAGTGGGGCGAATTTTCATTGCCCGAATCTACGTGGTTAGCGTTCAACCGCTACGCGTGTTGGATTGAACCTGTTATTGTGAGCGAGTGGGTAAAAGCCATGGCGAGTTATGCCGGCAATAGCCAATATAAGTCACCCGAAAAGCAATACAAATTAGTTCAATCGTTGAATTGGGAAAAACCTAAACGGACAACTACCGAAGTGCGTAAACGTTTTGAGCAGTTACAACACTCCTTACCCAAGAATGAACAAATACACTGTGTTTGGTCAGATAAATCATTAAAACAAAGCTACGCCATTGATCACAGTATGCCTTTTGCTCGCAGGCCGAATAACGATCTATGGAACTTATTACCAACAGACAGCACTGTTAATAATCAAAAAAGTGATAGGTTGCCAACAGAGAAAAAATTAAAAGCCTCAAAAGAAAGAATGCAGCACTGGTGGCAACAAGCATGGCTTGATGATGAGCAATCATCAGCCTTACTAACAAAGAGCCAGAGCAAACGATTTTTTGCTGAAGCAAATATTGCCTTACCGGGATTAAGTTCTAATAACTCATCAGTAGATGATTTGTTTGAAGCCTTGGTTATGCAACGTGGACGATTGAAAGAAACACAGCAGTTGAGGGAGTGGTGATGTTTGATTTAACAATGACCCTAGTAATTCATTCCTTAATTAGGGTGTTGAGTAGTGTTATTTTTAAAAGAGATCATTCATAAGGAAATATTATGATCATTAAAGACAAAGTAATAATAAACAGTTCAAGCCCGAAAATTAAAGCCGGGCAGAAACAAGAGCTCGATGTTGCCTTTTATTTACGCCGAGCCTTCAAAGATCACGATCAGGTTTTTGTATTTAACGATATTAAACTCACTCACAATAGTGAAACAGCACAAATAGACCATCTTATTGTTCATACTTTTGGTTTTATTTTAATAGAGTCTAAAAGTATCACAGGCGAAGTTACAGTTAATAAGTATGAAGAATGGAGTAGAAGTTATAACGGTAAATGGAATGGTATGCCTTCACCTATTAAACAGGTCGAATTACAAAAGGATTTATTAAAAAAACTTTTAAGAGATCATGATTCAGTACTGTTAAATAAATTACTCGGAATTGAAAATTTACAAAAAGGTTTTGGTGGTCGACAATGGGAGCACCTCTGCGCTATATCAAGCAATGCAATAATTAACCGAGATGACGCACCAAGCCTCATAGCGGGAAAACTTGTCAAATCAGAGTTTATTGTAGACAAAGTGACAAAGCTGATGAATTTATTGTCATCAAAACCTAATCGCTTTACCTTCTTTAAATCAGCGAGCCGTCCTTGGTTTAATGATGATGAAATAACAAGGATTTGTGATTTCATTTTACAAAAAAGTATTTCTGAAAAAGCACCTAAAGATAAATTATTAGAAGAAATCGAATCATTAAAAATTAAGCTTGATGCTAGTGTGATTAAAAGTACCGATTGCAAAGAGCATGCGGAACTAGAATTAAAATGCAAAGAATGTAATACACAAAATACCTTAGAACCAAGCTGGGGTAAGTTTGGTTACTATGTTAAATGCAGTAATTGTTCTGTCAATACACCGATGAGAAGACCTTGTCTTAGTTGCAGTAGTAAAAATACTAGAGTGAATAAGAAAAGAGAAATTTATACACTTAACTGCCTAAATTGCGAAACGAGCAGCCAATTAATTTATAAAAAAGAAGCACTTTGTGAAAAATAGGCATCATGTTGTCATGAGGTAAATTGTCTCAACTACTTTTCTATGATGTTGATATCTCATTAACAGAATTCAGTTCTGATAGGCCAACAGCCGATGACTTGTTTGAAGCTTTAGTGATGAGTAAGGAAGTTTGAAAAAAATGCAGAAGTTGAGGGCGTCGTGAAAAGTGAAACATTTCGCTAAATGGTCGTATGGCGATATGTTATGAAATTTGTTAGTTACTATAGGGTGAGTACGTCTTCTCAGGGGCAGTCTGGGTTGGGCTTGGAGGCTCAGGCTCAGTGCGTACAAGATTATGTTGCACGTAATGGTGGCGTAGTTCTTAAAGAGTTTACTGAAATTGAAAGTGGGAAATGTTCCACCCGTATGGAGTTGGAACGGGCTCTTCGTTACTGTACGCTAACAAAGGCAAAGCTGATAATATCAAAAGTATGTCGTTTGACTCGTGATGTACATTTCTTAACTGGCTTGCAGAAATCGGGTGTTGATTTTATCTGTTGTGATATGCCTGATGCTAACACTATGACTGTTCAGCTAATGACTGTTTTAGCGGAAGGCGAAGCCAAGAATATCAGTGTCAGAACCAAAGAAGCTTTGGCTGCTGCTAAAGCGAGGGGGGTGAAGCTTGGGAACCCAAACCTTGATTTAGTTAGGAATGTTGATACAAATCAAGCTAATGTAGCTAGACTTGCAAAGGCTGAATCATTTAGTATGGATGTTGCTGAAATTATAAAAGAAATTTATGAAGAGGGGGTGACCACTTATCGTGGTATTGCACGTTCTCTTAACGACAAAAATATTAAAACTCGACGGGGTTGTGATTGGACGCCTATGCAGGTTTCAAGGGTTTTAAAACGATTGAAAGATACTAAGGGATAAGATGGAAAGGTATATAAAAAGAGTTAGGGTTGAAGGGATGTTTGATTCTGATTCAGAGATGGTTGTGGATTTTTCTCCTACAGATAACTGTATCTTTGGTATCAACGGGTCAGGTAAGACGGTTTTAATTAATCTTATCGTTGCCTCTATTCAGTGCGACATCGAAATGTTATCCAAGCTACCATTTAAGTCTATTCGGGTTGTAACTGCACCAGTAGGTGGGAAGAAGGAATCTAATTTCTTCACTGTTGAGAAAGCACCTCACGGTGTGGTGTATACTTTTCACGAAAGTTTGGATGTTGATGTTAAGTCGCGGATATCAAGAAACCAGATGAATACCTTGTCCGTTGTTAAGGATAAAACCTATAAAATTCATAACCGGCAAACTCGCTCTGAAGAGAACTCCAAACGAAGACTAAGGTTTAAAAAACTTATTGGTCAACTGATTCCTTTTACATATATACCACTACTTCGTATGCATGATGGTGTGGGTCGCTCAGATGAGCTTCTTCAATACGAAATGCGTAGACAGCATTTGTCAGACAGGGAAATTACCGATGTTTTAGACCCAAATATGAGGGTTCTAAAGAAGCTTCAAGAAGAATTCTCTGGTCGATACAGTATGGCGCAGTCAAAAATTGCGACAGCACTAGAAATGCTGAAAACTACAATTTTTGAAAAATTATTATTTGAAGATGATGGTATGAGTGAAAATGCTGAAAAGTATGTATCTAAGCTCATGACTACTAGGAATTTGAATGATACTAAAAGTGCTGAAGAGGTTATCTCCCAGATTAATGATTTGAATTTAGGGATTCCTGAGTGGAAAGTTACGAAGCACTTTGAAATCTGGGATGGGATGAAGGAGTTGTTACTATTAACACTTGATGACTACAATCGGAAAGATGAAGAAACGGGTGAGTTTTCTGAAGAAAAATTCAAAAAATACTCTCGAGCATACTACAACTTGATTGCTTCTGTTCGTCAATTCAAGACCTTTGATGATGTGATAGGTTTGATAGATGATGTTCAATCAAGGAAAGGTGAGTGGTTATCAAACTTCAATAATTTCAAGAGGGAAGTTAACTATTTTCTTCCAGAATCCAAGACGTTTGAGTTCAGTGGGTCGGGACAATTCATCCTGAAAAATAATGGTAATAAGCTTGATTTGATTGACCTTTCTTCAGGTGAGAAGCATATATTGGCTATATTGGGTAGGGTGTGCTTGTCATCCTTCTCTGGAAGTTCTGTATTTATTGCTGACGAACCCGAGTTGTCTCTGCATCTAGAGTGGCAACGGCAAATTCTTCCTTCTATCAGACGTTTATCACCCGACACTCAAGTAATTGTTGCAACACATGCTCCTGCAATTATTTCTGATAATGCTCTCAAGATTAACCTAAGGAAGTGTTATAAGAATGGATGATATACCAAGCTTCACTGCGGATGAAAACTTGAACAGGGTGCTAATGGATGAAAATGCTAAGCACTTGATTGTTGAAGGTCCAATGGACTTACCGATATATTCTGAATTGATAGAGTTACTGCGTGATATTCACGGGATTGACGAAGCACCCATAGTTGTATTTGGTGGTGGGAAGGAAAAGATTTTGAAGTTTCTTCAGGATGAAGATGTGGATAATGCAAAAGTGATTCTAGATATGGATTTTGATAACCCAGATGAAAATTTTGGTTTTGATAATGTGTATTCGCTAAGAAAATATTCAATAGAAAACTATGCCTTTGATGAGTTGGTGCTAGCCAACTTGATTTCGCATTTGTTACGAGTTAATCCTGATGATGTAAGAAGAGTATTTACTCTTGATGAATTGCGTCAGCACTGGCTTGAATCACTATCCAGCACAATTCCTGTGGTTTATTGCTACCAAAAGGTTTTTGAAGGTGATAAGACCAAGTGGAACAATGCGTTCATTAATCGAGGCGGGTCTGATTGGAGGTTATGCACAGCGCAGCTTGATAGGTTTAGGTTGGACATGCTTAATGAGATGACTCTAACGCAGCAGCAGTGTGAAGAGCATTATGCGGAAGCCTTCTGCAACGGGATGTGCCCTTCGGTCGCATTTCCCGGAAAGATATTACTTGAGTCGCTTCACCGTTACTTGAGAGAGTATTGTAACGCACAACGAGCGGGTTCTTATTCAACCATCAATAGTAAGAATACACTTCTACTTCAATTGATTGGAAAGCTAATCAAGAATGAAGAGCTTGAAGGTATCATGCTTGGCGCAGTTGCATAGAAGGGTTGACGTGACACACTCCGGTGGTACAAAATAAAAAAGACGCTAAAAAGCGTCTTTTTTATTATCAATGTTATCAGATGGTTAAGGTCTGACATAATGTGGTGGAGCGGGTAGTGATTACCACTATATTCATTTTTAACCTACCGCTAGTTTAGCCGTCTCATGCCACAAATATGCTGGCATGGGATGTTTAAGTTTCCATGTTATATTCATCGGCTGACTGCCTTCATATTTCACAAAATCTACGGGCCCAAAATTGACAAAGCCCATGGTTCTACCATTTTCATCTTTGGCTTGTTCACGCACAAATAAAATAAAAGTTTTGTTGTTTTCTTTTTGCTTGATATAACCCAAACCTCGTCCAGAATTCGGCCGAGCGCTGTTTTGAGTTTGCCAATGAAAGAGCGTTGGGCTGATGGCGTAATCATGATACATGGTGGTTGCAGAGAACTGTTTTTCACATTTATCTAACGTTACAAACAAGAGCTCTGCACTGGCATCTGCAATATTCAACACACCTTCACGACTAGATGATTTTTTTGTAAAAGTACTATCACCAAAGGCAACTAGAATATGCTCTTTGGGGTATCGAACATGCATTTTTAGTGGGGATGCATCCACTACAGAATTATTAACGGTTGGCATAGGAAACTCACTAACCTCTAATCGTTCAATAAGGGTTGAAATAACTTCGCTTAACTCGCTTTTTAATATTGTATCTCTAAGAGCAGCTATGCTTTCAGCTAAGTTATTAAATCCAGCCTTACCGCCTGTTTTATCCCAAAAATCATAATGGCACATTAAAGTAAAAAGCTGATGTGATTTTCTATCCCTGACTTCAACACCATCTGGGGAAATTGAAAAATTGTTATCACAAAGCGTCTTAATATAACGTAGATAAGAAATTGAAGAACAGTTCATTAACCTGTTATTGATTGCACGATAATAAGCAGCATAAAGATCCTTATTAACCGGTTCGATTTCTTTCCCCTTACTTGCAGCAAGTAATACTGTCCATCCTCCAAACTGGCCAAATTTAACTTTATAGATATCTTCTAGCGTAATATTTGGGTAGATGTGTAAAAAATTAGTCAACGTCAATGGTAAGTGAGTAGCATGAGGAAAGTTTATAACTAAGCTAATTAACTTATTTTTGTTAAGTGTTGCTTGGCTAATGTTCTTTAATATCATTGCTTGAGTTTTTTCTTGTAACTCAATTCGACAACCTAAAGGTAGGTGAGGGAATCCTTGCTTAACTTCTTTCGCGATTGCCTGATTTGTTTTACCTACCAATGCTCTAAATTTATGTGAAAAATCATATTCTGGACGTGAGTTACCTACGAAGTCTAATACTGTGCAACACTCTTTATCGTTTGTTAGTCTCAGCCCTCTACCTAGCT
>Ga0209396_1005833_pt1 | contig 11515 bp, 7 predicted proteins | sample GOMGulsemesocosm_6_FD_184638 | JGI IMG/M metagenome (GOLD analysis project Ga0209396, IMG submission 184638) | Methane-oxidizing microbial communities from mesocosms in the Gulf of Mexico - GOM8C Gulf of Mexico (SPAdes) (version 2) | ecosystem: Environmental > Aquatic > Marine > Cold seeps... | reverse complement strand
ATATTGGGCTCAGCAATTACATTCGGCTAATTGGATGATTCAGGGAGTTAAAGTAAATGGAAATGGAAATAATCTCGGCAGCGGTGATGCTATTTTTGATCATGGATCCGCTAGGTAACTTACCTATATTTTTGTCTATCTTAAAACATATAGATAAAAAACGTCGACGTGCGGTAATGATCCGCGAGTTGTTAATTGCCCTGTTTGTGATGCTGTTATTTCTATTCTTAGGTGAAAAGATCCTTGGTTTCTTAAGTTTAAAACAAGAAGCCGTGAGCATCGCCGGTGGTATTATTTTATTCTTGATCGCCATTAAGATGATCTTCCCGACCGAAGGTGGATTAACTGGTCTGGCCGCAGGTGAAGAGCCCTTTATTGTGCCAATGGCGATCCCATTATTAGCGGGACCGTCAATTCTTGCTGCATTATTATTATTAGCCCATCAAGACCCAGATAAAATGTTTGAATGGTCAGCTGCCTTGCTTATTGCATGGGGGTTGAGTGCCTTTATTTTGATGTTTTATGAAGGGTTTAACCGTATCTTAGGTGAAAAAGGCTTAGCGGCTGTCGAGCGTTTAATGGGCATGTTATTAGTGATGATATCGGTACAAATGTTACTCGATGGTATTGCTGATTATCTGGCAACATTAAGCTGACCCGTTGCCGGTTTGTATCTTAATTGTAAACAGATGTTTGATTTGTTGTTTGCAATAAGCTGTTGCAATGGTAAATTAATCTATCTTAATACCTAAAAGCTTAACAGATAGTTTAGAACGTAGGGCAAAGCAGTATCACTTGGGGATACTACTTCTGATCACTGGTTCTCACAATATAACAAGGAAAGTGAATGAGCATAACTTCTTTTTATCCACCACAACGTACTTTGATGGGCCCTGGTCCTTCAGATGTTTATCCGAACGTATTACAGGCGTTAAGCCGTCCGACTGTAGGTCACCTTGATCCGACATTTGTAAAAATGATGGATGAAGTAAAAGAACTGCTGCAATATGCATTTCAAACCAAGAATCCTTGCACTATGGCTGTTTCAGCTCCGGGTTCTGCCGGTATGGAAACATGCTTTGTGAATTTAATTGAACCAGGCGATAAAGTTATTGTTTGTATCAATGGTGTGTTTGGTGGCCGTATGGCTGAAAACGTAACACGCTCTGGTGGTGAACTGGTTAAAGTTGAAGATGAATGGGGTAAACCTGTTGATCCAGAAAAACTTGCAGCCGCGTTAAAAGCCCATCCTGATGCGAAAATTGTCGCGTTTGTACATGCCGAAACCTCTACGGGTGTACTTTCTGATGCCAAGACGCTTTGTGCTCTAGCAAAAGAACACGGCTGTTTATCCATTGTTGATGCTGTGACGTCACTCGGTGGTGTGCCACTGTATGTTGATGATTGGGGCATTGATGCCATTTATTCTGGCACCCAGAAATGTTTGTCGTGTGTGCCGGGTATTTCTCCGGTGAGTTTCAGTCCAGCAGCGGTTGAGAAAATTCAAAACCGTTCTGTACCAGTACAAAGCTGGTTCTTAGATCAAACACTGGTGATGAGCTATTGGTCAGGTGAAGGTAAACGTACTTATCACCATACTGCGCCAGTAAATACCTTATATGCATTACATGAATCTTTAGTGCAATTACAAACTGAAGGCCTAGAGAACGCATGGGCTCGTCACGCACAACAACATTTAGCATTACGTGCTGGTTTAGAAAAATTGGGCATTGAGTTTATTGTTGATGAAGCGTGTCGTTTACCACAACTAAATACGGTTGTTATCCCAGAAGGTGCTGATGATGCGGCTGTGCGTAACCAATTATTACAAACTTATAATCTTGAAATAGGTGCCGGTTTGGGTGCATTCGCAGGTAAAGCATGGCGCATTGGTTTAATGGGTTATGCTGCACGGGCTGAAAATGTTGCACTGTGTCTACGTGCGCTAGAAGAAACCTTAAATTAGCTTGATTTAGTTTAGTTAATCAAGCGTATTAATATGTAAAAGCCACACCTCATTAATCATGAAGTGTGGTTTTTTGGGTTTTAGTCTGCAGCAAACAAACGGTCATTTATATCTACTGAGATGGAGTCTTATAAGCCTGACTAGCTGAAAATCTTTGCACCAATCGATTGCTTGGGTAGAGGAGTGCAGTCTGTTGCATTAATACCTTCGCCTCTTGGTTTTTACCTAGCTTGGTTAATACGCGCACCCAATTAATATAAATATTCGCTCTGGGGGTTTTCTGACTTATCTCAGCAGCCCAATCTATATAGTTATTCAGCTCTGCTATATCGTTATTGTACATCGCGATTTGTAAGCGATACATCATGGCATTGAACTCTAACCGGGTGATCCAAGCCACCGGATTAATGACTTTTGTTAGCGGGGTTATATCACTGCGATCACTACGCTCATATTGGGTTAGCAGTTTATTGGTATGTAAGGTGGTTAACATGAACAAGCCAGTAACCAAGGGGATCAATAAAGCTAAAGTACGCAACAAAAAGGTGTAATTGAACGCGATGCTCTTAGTACTGCCATAACGACTGCCGATATACCAAACCAAGGTTAAGAATACCAGCCAGTGCACGATTGCATGGTAAAACGGGTATTCAGTTTGGGTGTGTAAAACCAATGGAAATACCAGTCCTAATAATGCTAACGCTTGCGAAAATGGCTGTTTGACGATGATACGTAAGAAGCCGATAACCAATAAGCCGATCCCGGCTAGTGCGACTAGCCCACCTTCAATACCCCAATATAATAATTCATTATGTGGATGATCGAGGTTTTCATCTGAACCCGGTAAGGCTAATCCTTGGCTTAGCGCGTCACTGTATGAATTAAGATAGGCCACTTCAAAACTGCCATAACCCCAACCTAAAATCGGTTTATCTAGCCACATAGCTAAGCCATGTAGGTAGATAGGCATTCGTCCACCTGGATCTGTTAGCGCGGCAGCTGAACGTGCAACTTTTTCTGCCGTTTCTAACGAATAAATACCAATACCAACCGCTATAACCCCGCAAGCTAGCCAAATAAGCAGGCTTTTTGATTGTTCAGTATCGCGTAATTGTTGCCACGCCCAAGGTAATAATAACAGTGGTGCTATTAATAATGACAAATAACCAGTGCGAGACTGCAATAACACCACAGGAATAACCGCCATGAAGGTGGTTATATAACAAAATAGCCGTTTGTTTTTTTCATCTAGCTTGGTTCGTGTCAGCAGGTATAAAGCCAGGGCAATACCGGTAGTTAAAAATGACGCGGAAACATTGGGTTGTTGGAAAATACCATAAGGGCGATTAGCAATCTTTTGATAACCTACGATATTATTGACTGGTAACAGGTAATATTGCACCAGACTAAATAACGCCTCGACAAATACCGCACCTAATATTAAATACAATAACAGCAGTCGTTGTTGTTGATTAAGCTGCAATTGTTGCAAGGCAATAAAAAACAATAAGCCCCCGATTAACCCGAATAATCGGGTATAGCTGAGATCAGCGACTATTGGATTGGCATATAAAACCGGTATTAGCATCACTAGCGTGGCGGCGATAAACATCAAGCTCATTGGGGAGTAAACTAACTTCCCTTGTAATGTCGCTTGCCACAGACCAATGCCGATTAAGGTTGAAATAAACATCCAACCAATGGCATTAAAAGGCAGGTGCAGACCTGAACCGCCACCATTATGCTGAAAATAGTGCATACCGATCAGCATATATACGGCGAAAGTAATGAAAAATCCTTTTTTCAATGTAGTTAAGTTCATACTATGACTCTTGGTTGATAATACGCTATTGGTTGATAGTACTAAGTTGTTTCGCACGCGCTAACATAGGTTTTAGAAAGCGCGCAGTATGGCTATCAGCGTGCTCTGAAACAGTTTCTGGCGTACCAGCGACAAGGATTTCACCACCACCACTGCCACCTTCAGGACCGAGATCGATAACCCAATCGGCAGTCTTAACAACATCAAGGTTATGCTCAATAATGACGATGGTATTACCGTGGTCACGTAGACGATGTAATACTTTCATCAATAATTTAATATCATGGAAATGCAGTCCTGTGGTTGGTTCATCTAAGATATACAAGGTTTGACCGGTATCGCGTTTTGATAACTCTTTCGCTAGCTTAACGCGCTGCGCTTCACCACCGGATAAAGTTGTTGCTGATTGACCAAGGCGAATATAAGACAGGCCTACATCCATCAAGGTTTGTAATTTACGCGCGATAGGCGGGATAGGTGCAAAGAAGGCATTGGCTTCTTCAACTGTCATATCCAGCACTTCATGAATATTTTTACCTTTATAACGTACTTCTAATGTTTCACGGTTATAACGTTGGCTCTTACAGCTGTCACAAGGGACGTAAACATCGGGTAAGAAGTGCATCTCTACTTTGATTAAACCATCACCTTGGCAGGCTTCGCAGCGACCACCTTTAACGTTAAAGCTAAAGCGACCTGGTTTATAACCACGTGAACGGGATTCTTGGGTACCAGCGAAGATCTCACGAATAGCAGTGAAAATACCGGTATAAGTTGCTGGGTTAGAGCGTGGGGTACGGCCGATTGGACTTTGATCAATATCGACCACTTTATCGAGCTGATCTAAACCTTCTATTGAAGTATAAGGTGACGGTGTTGTTACCGTGGCGCCATTTAATTCGATATGTGCGATCTTAAAGAAGGTATCGTTAATCAGCGTTGACTTACCTGAGCCTGATACACCGGTAACACACGTCATTACGCCAACGGGAACCGATAGATCAACATTTTTCAGATTGTTACCCGTCGCCCCTTTAAGGTGAACCCATTTATCTGTTAATGGTGTACGTTGCGCTGGGATCTCAATAGCCTTACGGCCACTGAGATAATCGGCGGTTAGTGATTTTTCACTTTTTAATATATCGTCGACATTACCTTGCGCGACGATCTCACCGCCATGCACACCGGCACCGGGGCCAATATCCAGAACATAATCGGCAGCGCGGATCGCATCTTCATCGTGTTCAACGACAATGACGGTATTACCAAGATCACGTAGGTGGATCAGGGTTTGTAATAAGCGTTCGTTATCACGTTGGTGTAAGCCGATTGAGGGTTCATCGAGAACATACATCACGCCCACTAGACCCGCACCAATTTGGCTGGCAAGACGAATACGTTGTGCTTCACCACCGGATAAAGTTTCAGCGCTACGTTCTAGGCTTAAATAATTCAGACCGACATTAACTAAGAAACCCAGACGATCACCAATTTCTTTGAGGATCTTCTCGGCAATCTGACCTTTTTGACCTGTTAGTTCCATACCAGCAAAGAAATCAAATGCTTCACCAATCGCCATCCGTGATACTTCTGGCAATGTTGTTTCTTGGATATAAACGTGACGAGCTTCTTGGCGTAACCGCGAACCTGAACAGGTTTCGCAAGATTTGGTGGTTAAGTATTTACCGAGTTCTTCACGGACCGCGTTGGATTCAGTTTCTTTGTAGCGGCGCTGCATGTTCGGAATAATGCCTTCAAAAGCGTGGCGACGAATGACAATATCACCACGATCATTAACATAGTTAAATTCGATTTCTTGTTCGCCACTACCTTGCAGGATGTAATCTTGTATTTCACTGGTTAATGAATTAAATGGTTTGGTTAAATCAAATTTGTAGTGCTTAGCCAGTGAGGTGAGCATTTGGAAATAATAAAAATTACGTTTATCCCAACCACGGATCGCGCCTCCAGAAAGGCTAAGATCAGCATTAATAATAATACGATCGTGATCGAAGTATTGTTGTACCCCCAAACCATCACAGGTATGGCAAGCGCCGGCTGGATTATTAAACGAGAAGATCCTTGGCTCAAGTTCAGCCATGCTGTAACCACAATGCGGGCAAGCAAAGTTAGCCGAAAAGACGATCGGGTCTGCATCGCTGTCATCCATGTCGGTAATATAAGCGGTGCCACCAGACATATTAAGTGCGGTTTCAAAAGATTCCGCCAGACGCAGTTGCAGATCATCACGTACCTTAAAGCGATCGATCACAACCTCAATAGTATGTTTTTTATGTAGGTCCAACGGTGGTGGATCGGACAGATCACAGACCTCGCCATCAATGCGCGCTCGGATATAACCTTGACTGGCTAAGCTGGCCAGGGTTTTAACATGCTCACCTTTGCGCTCTTTCACGATCGGCGCGAGTAACATCAGTTTACGGCCAGTCTCTAGTTCCAACACATGATCCACCATTTGGGTGATGGTTTGTGCTGCTAATGGGGCATTATGGGTTGGACAACGCGGTTCACCAACACGGGCAAATAACAAGCGCAGGTAATCATAGATCTCGGTAATGGTGCCAACCGTTGAGCGTGGGTTATGTGATGTGGACTTTTGCTCGATTGAGATCGCCGGTGACAGACCTTCAATATGGTCGACATCAGGCTTCTCCATCAAGGATAAGAACTGTCTGGCGTAGGCAGAAAGCGATTCTACATAACGACGTTGACCTTCTGCATACAGCGTATCAAATGCTAATGACGATTTGCCAGAACCCGATAACCCTGTGATCACAATTAGCTTATCGCGAGGTAGTTCAACATTGATATCTTTAAGGTTATGGGTGCGTGCGCCCCGAACAATGATTTGATCCATACATAACTCACACTACATAAAATAATCAGTCAGTATCGCATACTAGGACTTGTTAGGCATTACTTTAGAAGAAACTCTGTTCAATATTCAGAATGTCGTCAGGTGAGACATGATCGTCAGTTGTCACCTTATGTGCTTGCTTGAGGTTGCTATTATTCGACAGCATAATAGATTGTCTTGCCGCACGCTCGGTGAAACCGCCTGCGAGCGCAATGGCTTTATCGACCGTTAATCCGGGCCTAAATGGATATCCCCCAGGACGTTTTACTTCACCTTTAATATAAAACTGTCGAAATGAAGCGATACTGACCATGACTTTAGGTGAGATCAGGTAGGGACCTTTTAATCCGCTATAAATTTTTTGTTTGATTTCAGCTGGAGTGAAACCGACAACGTGAATTGTGCCAAGATAGGGGTAATCAATACTGCCTGAGGTATCAATTAATACCGTCATACTGAGATCTGCTTCGCCATAGACCTTAATCGCGATCTTATCGCCAGCTCCCAGTTTATAATTGTGCTGTTGCGCCATGATTTGACTGCTTAATAACAGCTGTGTCATCAGTATAATACGATGTAATTTCATGAATCCCTTCATTAAAATATTCCTTAAAGTTAAAATACCAGGCGACTAGTTAAGCCATAAATATTTTTGTCATAACCTAAGCGGACATCCGACGATGATTTGGTCTCACGCTCATAGCTAAGTCCAAATGTTAGCCAGTACCTTAATTGATAAGACAGCGCGATATTGATGCTATTGCTGTTATCCTCTCGTGCACTGTGCTGGTACGTTTCATTGACATGTTGGTAAGCCAGTGAAGTGGATAAATTATAACGCCAAGCGTGCTGCCAGTTAACCGAGCTAGCACTCTCTTTTATACTGTCAGTTGCGGTGATGGCATTAGTGATTTTTTGACTGGCGTTGATGTTGAATATGGAGTACGTTTTTGGCGACCAGCGTATGCCGATATCCCAACTTGGGCTGGTTTGAGCTGAACGACTATTATCTGCAACACTAACCTTTTCATAACCGAGTTTAACGCTGCCTTGTGTTTTACCACTGATATCCCAATTGATACCGCTATAGATCAGGCTATTGAGACTGTTTTTTGAGTTACTATTACCTTGGTAATTAGTTACCTTGTTACTGAAATCAACTAATAAGTTAACGCTGGCAGCGAGGCGATAATAAAGCGCAAGGCCGTAGTCATACTCGTTATAATCGGCCAAGGGTGTGTAATCGCTATTGCCCTCATCGTAGCGTTTATTATTAAAACTTAGCCTGGGCGAAAAGGTTAGGGTCGAGGACTGACTACCATAGCGATAGTTAAGCGCTATATCGTGAATATAAAAAATAGCCGGTTCTGTGACTTGTTCATTACCTTCAGATATACCTGTGTTAACAGCGTCGTGATTACGTTCAAATTGATATGATAATGCCAATTGATGATGACTGTTCATCGCCCGACTAACGTTAGTTTGTAATGTGTGGTTAGTATAATTACTGGCTTTATTTTCACTGTATAAGCTTTGTTTCGCGCTGTAACTTAATGAAAATTGATTGTTGTATTTCTCTGCTTCAATACGCAATGCTGGCATTATTTCAACTAGATTAGAGGCTTGCTTGTTATTCTTTACATTGGTGACGTTGTCGTCGTGTTTATAATTAACCGCAAGACTGGGTATTATCTCAATGCCTAAGTCAACCATAGCGGAAGGTGTGGTTGACGAGGCTGCAAGCAAGAAAAATGGCACTGTGCATAGGCTGAATAATAAGTAACGTAATATCAACATTGATGATTAAGCACGGCTATGATGCCAGTGCCGCCTCCTTCTGATATTGATACTGATACTGATAGCGTTTATCGTTTTTTAATGATTCTTGGTTTAATATAATGCCGTCGGTACTGACGCCATGTTTTGCCAGTAAATCGATAGTATTGTTGAGATCGCCAATTTTAGACTTATTTGACCGGGTAACTAAAATATTAAAATCAGAGTGTTGACCAATAATTAGTGCGTCACTGACTAACTGGCTTGGTGGTGAATCAATAATAATATAATCATATTGCGCTCTTAAAATGGCCAGGCAGCTGGCGAAACGTGTTGAGCTCAGTAAATTTGACGGGCTATCGGTTAACTCTCCAGCAGAAAGCACGGCCAATTTTGACTGTTGATCATGCCAGATATAGCTATTTAAATTACCACTTTTAGTCAAAATATCGACCAAGCCCTTTTGGTTATTGGGGATCCCCATTTTTTTCCTTACCGACGGCTTTCTCATATCCGCTTCTAAAATAATGGTTTTATGAGATTGTGCTAATGCCATGGCGAGATAAATAGCCGAGGTACTTTTACCTTCAGCTATGGTACTTGAGGTGACCATAATGATTTGGTGTTTTTTGGTTCTCGCTGATAATTGTAGTGATGTCCGTAAACTTTGGGTGGCTTCAAAAATCATACTGTTGGTCAGGAATAACTGCTGTGGAGACTGTTGCTGGAATTTTTTATCAATCGTTTTCAAATTTGGCAGTGAGCCTAATAATGGCACCGACAAACTTTTCAGATTGTCTTGGTTGACAAAAAATATTGCCGTTATTAGCGCATGTGCGACTAACAGCATCAGCGTTAACAGGATCACCAATACTAATATCAATGCCCGTTTGGGCTTGAAAGGGGAACGCGGCGTCTTGGCAATGTCGGTGATGGTGACAGTAGATAGGTTAAGATCATTGGTTAAACTGGTTTCTTTTAACCGCATCAAAAACATATTATAGAGTTCGTTACTTGACGTTAACTCGCGATTGAGTTCTTTGTAACGTGCTTTTTGTTTAATCAGGGTGCGATGATCGGCTTTTTTTGCTTCTAATGCGGCAATTACCGCGGATTCATTTTGTTCGAGCAAGGTTAAGCTTTTTTTAAAACCGAGCGCTAGCTGGTGCAGTGCTTTTTGGGCATTGTCTTCTGCGACACTGAGCTGGGCATTGGCGTGGATCATTTTATCGTGAAGCGGACCATAACGTTTCGATAGTTGCGCTATATTATTTTTGGCGCGGGTATAATCATTTCTTAACTCTACGATCACGGCTTGATTCGATAGGGCTTTGATTGATGTTGAGGTGAGTAAATCTAAATTTTGCGCTTGATTGATTTGTCGATATAAGGTTTGCGCGCCAATTAAGTCACTTCTGATGGTGTTTAATTTAGTGGTGAGGTTTTGTAACTCTGTGGCGGTGAAATTATCAATACCGCTGTCATTAATTAAATTTTCTTGCTGCAGGTAATGGCTCAGATTACTTTCTGCTAAATTCAAATTATCTTTGAGTACCTGTACGCCTTCCTTCAGCCAAAGTGATGCGGTTACGGTTTGCTGCACCCGAAAATCACGATTATGCTGAATATATACATCGGCATAAGCATTGGCTATTAATGCTGCCAACTCCGCGGAGTAATGTTCGTAACTGATGGTCAGTAACGGGGTATTTTTAATCAGGCCAATATGGACTGCTGATTTTATCTGGCCAATAAAAGCTTGTGGGTCAATGACAGGCACTGACGTTGTTGGTGACAGTCTCGTTTTTATGTTATTCAATATTTCGGTGAATTTAGTGCGCGGTTTATGCTGCGTGTAATAAGGGTGCAGGGATAAGGTTAATCTGTGAATGACTTTTTCGGTGATTAAATCGGAACGTAAAATCTCTATTTGAGTTTGAAAATAGTCTTTATTGTTTATATCGTTTTGCAATACACCTTGGATAGCAATGGGTTTAGCTTGTTGTATTTGTAATTGTAAAACGGTACTGGCTTTATAAAGCGGCGGCAGGTCGGATATAAATACGGCGGCAATAATGGCTATCAGGGTGGTGATCACGCAGATCCGCAAGAACGCACGTCTAATTATATTAACTAAATGCGTCAGATCAATTTCGTCTTGGCCTCCTTGCTGGAGCCCGCTGTGCGTCTCGTATTTTTGCTCCACTTCAGATCCTTTGAATGCTGAGCGATAAGGTCACGTATCCATACGTTCTCATTACTTAGTATTAGAAGTACCATGGTTTTAACAAAAAAGAAACATTTCCGGCGCTCGCGGTTTCAAAGTTATTACATTTAAATATAAAAAAACCATATTAAATATGGTCTTTAAGGAATTTTAGTCTAAGGGCTGTTACTTAACAGCACGCTGTTTTAGCGAGCTAATTGGTTAGATGAGATTTTCTTTCGCCCATGATACAGCTTGCAGGCGATTTTTGACTTTGATTTTTTTGAATACGTTATACAAGTGTGATTTAATCGTGTGCTCACTGACATATAATGCATCGGCAATTTCTAAATTGGATGAACCTGTCATTAACTGGCGTAAAATTTCTTGTTCACGTGTTGTCAGTTCTGGTTTTCTATCTAAATCAACGGCTTTAGTTGAGCGATAAATTGAGATCAAAGAACTAAGAGTGCGTCTTGGCATCCAGAATTCACCTTCGGTGATCTTTTCTATGCCTTTACATACGACATCGAGTTCATCGCGCTTATTAAATACGCCGAATATGGATGGCCAAGTGGAAATGTTTTCCATCGTGGTATCATCACTTAAATTAATCAATGCTAACCGAAACATACCGTGATATTGCTTTAATTTGTTTTTCAGTTGTTCTTGCGAAGTGGTACTGAGATTATCTGTATCAACAAGTAATAATAAGTTGTCATCAATCGAGATCCGTTCAACTTCGGCTACTTCACGCAGCTGTTGCACAGGTATATCGAGTTTGGCTCTTAAGCAAGAGACTAACGTGGCAACTTGCAGACTAGGCTGAGACAGCAGTACTACATTTGGGTAATCCGACATATGACT
>Ga0209396_1005829_pt1 | contig 11519 bp, 8 predicted proteins | sample GOMGulsemesocosm_6_FD_184638 | JGI IMG/M metagenome (GOLD analysis project Ga0209396, IMG submission 184638) | Methane-oxidizing microbial communities from mesocosms in the Gulf of Mexico - GOM8C Gulf of Mexico (SPAdes) (version 2) | ecosystem: Environmental > Aquatic > Marine > Cold seeps... | reverse complement strand
CAAGACCCTGCAGGTAATAAAGCGATAGTACGCTTTAGCCGTAAGACCAAAGAACAATATGTAATGACCGAGGTAGAAAAGAAAGCTACTGGTTGGACTGCGCATTATATTGATGGTAAATGGGTTGAAGAAGAGAAGAAGAAAGCGGTGAAGAAGAAGCCTGCTGCAGAGAAGAAGAAGCCTACTGCTGAAAAGTAGTTAGCGGTTCTTTTTAGCGCTCAATCTATACCTTGCATAGGTCATTATGCGTTTATAAGATACCTCAGCATTGCTGGGGTATTTTTTTATGTACTTTTAGACTTCAATTTTTCTGCCTATATATAGATAAAAATAAATTAACCTTGCCGAAATTTTATTTTATCCTATTCTAGAAACTAACCCTAAATCATTATCTGCATATTAAGTTGAACTTTCGAGCGTTTTATCGTTCTGAATAGTTAGCAGATTGAATAGAATATAATAGTTAGAATAGTAAACTCAGCGATACGTATTCTTTTTAACCATTTAGCTTGAAAACGGCTCTCCTTTGAGGCGGCTGTAATTCCTGCTGTCAAGAAATTTCTAGAAGTCATACCTTTTTCTGTGTCCGTGATCTTGTTTTTGATCTCCGGTTGATTTTCCTTATAGTTTTCAAAAATATATTGTGAGTATAATCCATATCAAGTTTTAAGCGTAGTTGTTAAATCTTATTCAAATGGCTTAATCAGATGAATTGTTGGTTTAACTCGCTACTTGTTAGAGTATATTAACTCTTGGTTTAACCGATCATTACCAGATAAAATCATCTCAGAGAGAGATTTAAGTAATGAGTGAGTTAACTTATAAATCATAAAGGATTTCAAAATGAAAAAGACTATTCTTGCTACTGCAATTTTATTAGCTGGCGCTGCAAACGCTGCTGAAGTTTATAACAACGAAGGTACTTCAGTTTCTCTAGGCGGTTCTTTCCGTGGCCACGCAGTTGTTGAAGATTCTGACAATATTAACTTTGAAGATGCTGGCTCACGTTTCGATCTTAAAGCATCTAAAGAAATAGACGAAGGCGTTAAAGCATTCGGCCAGATGGAAGTTAAATATAAAGACGTTAATTCTGTTGATACTTTATACATCAACAATGCTTTTGTTGGTATCGAACATGACGTATACGGTAAACTTGTTCTTGGTAAAAAACTTGGTCTAAATGATGACTTAGTAATGAATGACTTCTCATATGAAGCCGGTGCTTATTACCATGAAGAAAGTGCTGCTGGTGCAGGTACTGAAGATCAACTTGAATATACTAAAACATTCGGTGGCGCATCTATCGTTGTTGGTTTAATCGACCAAGATACTTACGCTCTAGGTGGTACTTACGACGTTGCTGGTCTATCTCTTGGTGTTGCATACACTATGAAGAACGACGTTCAAGCTACAGTTGGCGCTAAAAAATATGATAACTCTTCTGTAATTGTTGGTGCTCAATACGCACTTGACGCATTAACAGTAGGTGTTCAGTATCAAACTGTTGAAGTTTCTGATATCGATACTACTGCATACGGTCTTGGTGCTCATTACCAATTAGGTCAAGCTGGCGTATACGCTATGTATGACATCGTAAAAGTTGGTCAAGCTAATAATGCTAAAGACGATAAAGGTCATGACATCGTAGTTGGTGCTGATTATGAAATCGTTAAAGACGTTAAAACTTATGTTGAGTTCACTTCAAAAGATCTTGATAGTCAAGTTAAAGGTTCTAACGAAAAAGTAACAATCGGTGCTCGTGTATACTTCTAATCAACCCTGTTGATTCGTTGCTATAAACAACACTGACTAATGAAACCGTTCACTGCTAAAGTGGACGGTTTTTTTATAAGTATTCGATTACTTAATGCTTAAAGTCCATCATTTCTCATGTTTAGTTCGCAACCCAGTTCACTTCCTTTTACTTTTATATTATCTCATTTTTATCTGTCTATTCACCCAAGTTGTATTTTAACTCATTAATAATATGTGCTATTTACCATATCATTCGTTTATAAAGTTTTGATACTATAGTTATTCTTATCAATCAATATTTGGTCATCACTATGCCTCTGCGTATTACCTTAAGCGTCTTTAATCGTACTATAGCTACTACAATCTTTATCTATATGTTTTTGATGCTGAGTAATACAAGCGTGGCTTATGCGCAGGGATCTGAGTTATCACTGACAAAAGAAACGGTTGATTTAGTAAAGACCAGCCCAGTAAGTAATGAGAGTGATAACCTGTCGGGTGACTACCAATCTGTAAATAATGACAATGACCCATTCGTTGCAGATAGAAAAAACGCGCGTAAGGCGAAAAACTGGCGTGTTACAGATGCGTCGGCACAACGTGGGAGTAATAAAGAATACGGTTATCGCAATGATGAGATGGCCCGTTTTATTTTTTTAATGGATGCCAGAGATCGTAAAGCAAAATTATTAGCCAGTTTAGCCTTGTGGCCTCAACACCAAGCGCAATTGATTAATAACCTGACGAATGAAGAAGGTGTAGGGCATTTCACCTCTTTGTTTACTATTTTTGTGTTGATGCTTGTTGCTGGTTTTATTGTAGAGCGTGTTGTTAGTCTGAAAATGGATTCTTTTTCTGAGAGTGTTGTGAAAGAAAAAGGTTCGAGTTTTAAAGATAATCTTGATTACATACTCATGCGTGGATTTTTTCAATATGTAGGCATTGCTATTTTCGCCTTAACTGCCGCGCTTATCGCTATTTATAACTATAGCGAAACCGACCCCTTTCGTGTATTAAGCCTGCATGGACTCGGCCTTGTTGTTAAAATACGTGCATTAGCGATTATATTACGACTTATCTTTGCTCCCTATGCTAAAGGTAATCGGTTGTTTAAAATTGATTGCTTATCGGCAACCCGGCTATATTGGTCAATACTTATTTTTATGGCTATATACCTTACTATTACAACACTTTGGTATATCCTCATATTATTCTCGTTAGATAGAATTCTTTTCGCTCTGATTATTCCTTCGACCGGTATGATAATGAATATTTTATCGATTTATTTTATTTGGTTTAACCGTAAAACCATTGAAGCAATGTTTACGGATTCGAAAGAAGCGAGCTCGGCATTAACTCGATTTTTGCGTCAAACGTGGACTACAATCCTTACTATATGGTTATTTATTGCTTGGGTTTTCTGGGCTACGTATGAGTTTTTAGGCTATTACGAACAAGCAGATAACTTTACGCCAATTTGGTGGTTAACGTTTAGTTATCCTATATTGGATCGTCTGATTTTTGTCATAATGAGCCAACTAAAACGTATAACGTGGTTACAGAGCCATTCTTTTGAAATGCGTTGCGATAAATTTATTCGTAGGGTCATTATTGCACTTCGCATTATATTCGTCGCTGTTATCTTCTATCATATTGATGCTAGCTTTGATCATAATGCTTGGGAAAAATTAGCGAATAGCTTTGGCGGTTTTATCCAAATGTTTGTTGATATTATTATCGTTATTATTTTGGCTTATGCTATTTGGGAGGTTATTCAATCTGCTATCGAACGCCATTTACCTTATGAGATGATTTGCGAAGATAACAATGGTAGCTCCACATTAGAGGGGGAAGGTGGTGGTACGGGGGCTTCTCGTTCTGAAACCTTGTTGCCTTTAGTGCGTTCATTCTTATTAGTATTCTTATTTTCTTGTGTACTACTGATGATATTGAGTATCGTTGGTGTTGAAATTGCTCCTTTACTCGCTGGTGCGGGTATCGTCGGTATCGCCGTTGGTTTTGGTGCTCAGAAACTCGTACAGGATGTAATCTCTGGTATCTTCTTTTTACTTGATGATGCATTTCGCCGTGGTGAATATATTGAGGCTGCTGGTTTACGTGGTACTGTTGAACGCATTTCTATTCGTTCAATTACATTACGTCATCACCTTGGCGCAATACAAACGATCCCTTTTAGCGAAATGGCAACCGTCAGTAACTTATCCCGTGATTGGATCACTAAGAAATTAGAGTTTAGATTAGATTACAGAACGGATGTTGAAAAGGTACGTAAGGTGATCAAAAAAGTGGGACAAAAAATGCTGTTACACCCTGAATATGGGCAACATTTTTTACTTCCATTGAAATCGCAAGGGGTGACGAGGGTTGAAGAGTCCGCGCTTATCTTCCGGATGAAGTTTACGTGTGTGCCTGGAGAGCAATGGGTCATTCGCCGTGAAGCATTTAGACTTGTACAAGAGTCATTAAAAGCCAATGGTATTGAGTTTGCTCATCGCTCTGTGCATGTGTTAACTCAGCATGCGGGTAAAGACAAAGAAGACCTGAAGGATATCATTGAAAAAAATGATGAACTTGCTGAAACTGTGGGTGCTGCCGCCGCATTAAGCGTCTCTACAGAGATAAAAAAGAACGACAAAATAGACTCTGATTATAATTAATCGAGTGTTTATTTTTAATAAAATGAATGGTTTATTAAGTGAGTAGTGCGCTATCTTAGGCAACTATTTTTTGATAACCTTATCCATCTTAATAATATTTAGTTAAAGAGAATTCAAGTGCGCAGTAAATTAAATAATAGCCGTTTGCTTATTTATAGTCATGACTCTTTCGGTCTTGGGCATTTGCGACGCTGTAGAACCATCGCGCATGAGCTTGTTGACCGATACAAGGGCTTATCTGTTTTAATTATTACTGGATCACCGATTATTGGTCGCTTTGATTTTAAAGCCCGTGTTGATTTTATTCGTATTCCAGGCGTTATTAAGCTTCACAATGGTGAATACACCTCACTTGGCTTACTTATCGATCTTGCTGATACTCTGGCATTACGTGAAGCCATCATTTTGAATACGTCTAAAGTCTTCAAACCGGATATTTTCCTTGTCGATAAAGAGCCGGGTGGATTGAAAGATGAAGTCGTCAGTACACTCGCCTATTTTAAAGATACGAATACCAAATGTATTCTCGGTTTACGTGATGTGATGGACTCTCCCGAGCTTTTAAAAAAAGAATGGCAGAAGAAAAATGTGATGCCATTGCTTGAAAATCTTTATGATGAGCTTTGGGTTTATGGTCCCGCAGAGGTATCTAATCCATTAAAGGGGCTAGATATAAAGCAAATCGTCACAGATAAAACCTTATTTACAGGTTATTTGCCAAGGCAGCTACCACAAAAAGTCGATACCGATACCATTAATTTTCCTGAGCAGCCTTATATTTTGGTCACCCCAGGTGGTGGCGGTGATGGTGTTGAAATGGTTGACTGGGTGTTACGTGCTTATGAGAGTAGCGCAACACTGATGCCTGCTTTGTTTGTACTTGGTCCTTTTATGCCCGCTGCGGATCGTAATGCGTTTTTGCATCGTGCAGAGTTGTTACCGCATGTCGATGCGATCACATTCAGTAATCACCTCGAGCATTTGATGGTCGAAGCTGAGGCGGTGATTGCGATGGGGGGTTACAATACGTTTTGTGAAATACTGTCGTTTGATAAGCGTGCGTTAATTTTACCTCGTAGCCACCCACGTAAAGAGCAGCTAATTCGAGCGAGTAATGCAGCAGGCGTTGGCCTGTTATCTATGCTTGATTTGGCGTCTGAGCGTTCAACTGAGCTGATGCACGACAGTATTATTAAATTATTGCAACAAGATAAACCGAGTACACATAAACTTGATAACTTGCTGAATGGTTTAGACTTTGTTGCCGATCGATTTGGTGAGTTAGTATCAGAATAATCTAATCTAGTTCTTCTTAAGTTATTTTTTTTAGTAAGGAATCAGGTATATGTCAGCGCCGCGTATTATGTATTATGTGCAATATTTATTAGGTATTGGCCACGTTCGTCGCTCTTCTCTTATTGTTCAAGCATTGTGTGAGCAAGGTGCACATGTAGATGTTATTTTTGGTGGCATGCCTGTTCCGAGTATGTCTTTTGGTGACGCGACGATGCACCCGTTAATGGCGGTTAAGAGTGCTGATTCAGGTTTTAGTGGTTTAGTTAAAGCAGATAACACTCCTGTTAATGATGATGATAAAAAAGAGCGTACACAGGCCCTATTAGCTCTTTGTGAGACCTTACAGCCTGATTTAATTGTGACTGAAACGTATCCTTTTGGCCGTAGACAGATGCGTTTTGAGTTGCTACCACTCCTTAATTGGGTTAAGTCACAAAGTAATCCCCCTGTACTTGTTTCTTCAATACGAGATATTTTACAGCGTCGTTCAGCAGTGAGGGAACAAGAGTACGTTAACCTTGTACAAACGTATTACCAGCATGTATTAGTGCATGGTGACAAAAATTTCTACCCACTAGAAAAAAGCTTTCCAGTTGCCGATATGATTGCCGATAAAATCAGTTATTCCGGATATGTTTGTCCGACCATGGAAAATGGTGGTTCGTCGCAGAAAACACGGGATACGATAGTTGTGTCTGTCGGAGGCGGCAGCATAGGTAAAGATATTTTGGTTGCAGTGATGGCGTTATTTAAGAGTGGGTTTGCCGCGGATAAAAAGTGGTTATTGATTACAGGTCCAAACATGGACAGTGCCGACAAAGCCTATTTTAAAACGCAGGAGCAGTCTAACTTACAAGTTGTAGATCTTGCGGATGATTTTCTAAAAGAATTAAGCAATGCTTATGTGTCCATTTCAAGAGCAGGGTATAATACTGTGATGGATTTGTTATTGACTGGCGTACCTGCGGTGGTAATACCGTTTGAAGGGGAAGGCGAAACAGAGCAGTTAGCGCGAAGTGAAATATTGGTCGAAGGTCGAGTATTACAATCTGTAAAAAATGATGAGTTGAGTGTCGAGACATTAAAATCTGCGATTAATACTGCAGTTCGGAGTACCGCCAAGAAGGTCAATATCGACAATCAGGGCGCCCATAAAAGTGCGAAATTGCTTATTGAATGGGCTAGCTCAAGGTATTCGTAAGTTATTAAAGTAATGCTCAAGCTCGATATATGTTTTTATGACGTCTCATCACGTTTTAATTATCAAAGTTTAAGGTAAGTCAGTAGTGAAAAAAATTGCATTAGTACTTAAAGGTTATCCACGCCTCTCTGAAACATTTATCGCTCAAGAAATTCGCGCATTAGAGTTACGTGGGTTTGATATTACATTAGTTTCATTACGTCATCCGACAGATACCAGCACGCATCCTATTCACCAACAGATTGAAGCGGATGTATTATATTTACCTGAATACTTACATGTTGAACCATTACGGGTACTAAAAGCGTTTTTTCATGTCGTCAAACGCTATTCATTAACCAAAGTTGTTAAGCAGTTTATTCAAGATATTAAGCGTGATACTAGCCGTGGACGGGTTCGTCGCTTTGGTCAAGGCATCGTACTTGCAGCCGAAATGCCAGACGGTATCGAGCAAATGTATGCGCATTTTTTACATACGCCAGCATCGGTAACACGCTATGCCGCATTAATTAATGATCTGCCTTGGTCGTGCTCTGCACATGCCAAAGATATTTGGACATCAGAAGAGTGGGATCTTGCCGAAAAGCTGACAGAGTTACAATGGTTGTCTACGTGTACCGCCGCAAACCATCAGTACTTACAATCCCTTGCTCAAGATCCAAGTAAGGTACACTTGGTTTATCACGGTTTAGACTTTACCCGTTTTCAACATGTAGAGCGACTACCTCGCGCCAATGTTAACGGCAGTTCGGCAGATAATCCGGTTAAAATTATCAGTGTTGGTCGAGCGGTTCCGAAGAAGGGGTACGATGATTTACTTAATGCGTTAGCTAAGTTGCCAAAGGATTTACATTGGCAGTTAACGCATATTGGCGGTGGCGGTATTTTAAAGAGTCTGCGACAGCAGGCTAAAGCGTTAGGTATTGATAAACACATTGAGTGGCAAGGCGCACAGCCACAATTAACGGTACTTGAAGCTTACCGTAAAAGTGACTTATTTGTATTGGCGAGTAAGATTGTTGCCGATGGTGACAGAGATGGGATGCCGAATGTGTTGATGGAAGCACAAAGCCAGTCTGTATGTTGTCTGGCGACGGATATTTCAGGTATCCCAGAGCTGATTGATAGTGGTGAAAATGGCGTACTCGTTGAGTCGAATAATGTAGATCAATTAGCATCTGCATTAGATGATTTATTACGAGATGGTGAAAAACGAGAACGTCTAGGGTTAGAGGGGCAGAAGCAACTTCACCGACGCTTTGATGTTAAAATTGGTATCGACCAATTGGAAAAGCTTTTTGATAGCCGTGACTGATACAAGCGTAAAAACAGGCATCGCATTTTATGCGCCGCTTAAATCGCCCTTACATCCGATACCCTCGGGTGACCGCGAAATAGCGCGTTTATTTATACGTGCATTGGAGCAGGGCGGTTATCATGTTGAACTTGCGAGTCAGTTGCGTACCTTTGATAAGCGAGGTGACAGTTATCGTCAGCAACGCTTGATTATGATAGCTAAAAAAGAAGCGACTAGAATTATGCGGCGCTGGAACAAGCAAGGTTTTAGACCGCACGCTTGGTTTAGTTATCACCTCTATTACAAAGCACCAGACTTAATTGGCCCAATCATTTGTCAGGCGCTTGATATCCCTTATATTGTGGCTGAAGCTTCATGGGCAGAGAAACGTGCCAAAGGGGGCTGGGCTTTGTATCACCAGCAAGTGGCTACAGGATTAAAACTAGCGAGCAAAGTCATCTGTATTAACCCAAGAGATAAAATCGCACTTGTTGAATTTTATTCTCTGCGACAGAAAAAATGTCATTCTCCACTTGTGTCACTTAATGCTTTTATCGATGATTTTCCTGTTCATCATGACGGTTCTTATGTAAATAATGAGCATTCTCGGATAAATAAAGATAGCGGAAAATTAACTGCGACTTTAACGCGAGAAGGCATCGCTGCTAAATACGGTTTAGATAGTCACTTACCTTGGCTTATCACAGTCGCGATGATGCGCAGTGGTGATAAGTACCATTCTTATCAGCAGTTAAGTTCAGTGGTCAATTTATTACAACAGCCTTACCAGTTATTGATTATTGGTGATGGAATGATGGAAGAAGAAGTTCGAACTCTTTTTGTTCGGCACAGGCAAGTCAAGTTTGCAGGTGCACTTGAAAACAGCCAAATACGACAATTATTACCGCATTTCGAATTACTCGTTTGGCCTGCGATAAATGAAGCGCTTGGCATGATCTTCTTAGAAGCTCAGCAAGCGGGTGTTGCAGTTGTTGCAGGTGATCAGGGGGGCGTGAGCTCAATTGTGAATAATAAGGTCACAGGCATCTTGGTAGATGCGTATAATGCGCAAGAAATGTCAGTAACAATTGACTGTTTACTGAAAAATAATGAAAAATTGAAAACCATGAAACACGCGGCGAAGCAATACGTTACTCAGCATCATTCTATTGAGGCCAGTGCTCGGCAGCTTCATTGTGTTATCCAAGGTGCGATATCAAATCCGTTGGATAGTATATGATCCACGTTTATTTTATCCGTCATGGGCAAACGCAATGGAACTGTGAACGGCGTTTACAGGGGCGTACAGATATTCCGTTGAATGAAGCGGGGAAGCAACAAATTAGCGCTTATCAGTTACCGTCAAATTTTTCATCGTTGCGGTGGTTTCATAGCCCGCTGTTAAGAGCCCAGCAAACGGCCGAATTGCTCTGCATTGAAGCACAGACGGAAATGGCTTTGACCGAAATGAGTTGGGGTGAGTGGGAAGGTAAAACCTTACAACAACTAAGATCCCAAGATCCAAGTTATTTTGCGAAACAAGAAGCGCTAGGGTTAGATCTACAGCCGCAGAATGCAGAGTCGCCAAGGTTGGTTGCTGCGCGAGTAAGTACTTGGGTTGAGTCACTGGCTATTGATAACGAAGAACACTATATAGGCTGCGTCAGTCATAAAGGTGTTATCCGTGCGATATATGCGCTCGCGACGAATTGGAACATGTTAGGAAAAGCACCGCATAAAATGGATTACCACTGCGCTCAACACTTTTGCTTTGATCGCGGGCGTTGGTCTATTGTTGAGCTTAATATTCCGTTATAGCCTTCTTTACGTGGTGTGAAGTAGTAGGGAATTTATAGTATTAATCTATTAATTGGTAATTTAGTTGAAAGCCAAACATAGTACTATTGCCTTCTGTACTTACATCGAAGCTATCTTGGCCAACAGTATCTTTAATTCGCGTGGATTCATATTTTGCATACGTAAGGCCGATATCGAAACTTAACGAGCGACTTGCATAATAGGATAGCCCAAAGCTGAAGTTTGTTTTTTTATCAAAAGGTATCGAGAAGGTTGCACTTTCTGTTGACTTTTCAGTTGACATCCCACTTCGTAACCAGACAACATCATTTAATTTATAGTTAATGGCGAATGCAACTTTCCAACCATCTTTTGCGTTAACAGACTCTATCAAGCATTGACCTTGTGGTCGATTAAACCCCGAGTTAGCAGGACAATTTGGATGTGATACTGAAATGGAATCTAGGCTTTCCCATCCATACCAAGCTAATGAATACTGTACTGACAGTCGCGGATCAAGTAGGTGAAATCCTGAAAATGTTAGCTCACTCGGAATTGCCATCGTTAGCGTTGTCGTATCTTGAAATACTAAATCATTATTACCCGCCAATGTGGTAAATGTACCTTCTGTTTCAATGTCACTTTCAGAGCGATAGGATAGTCCAAACTTGTGGTGTGTGTTTAGTTGATAAAGTATGCCGATATTAAACCTAAAACCGATACCCGTACCATTATAATCTTGATAAATCTGACTTGGATTATTGGTATTTTGTGAGCCATAGTTTGTTGTTAATTGATAGTTACCATAAATAGCGCTTACACCCGCACCTACATAAAAATAATCAGTTAACTTGAGGGCTATATTTGGGCTTATTTCATAGGTGAATAAAGAGCGCCGCCCAGCAAGAAGACCTACGGGATATTCAGTATCATAGTTGTTACGGACGTTATAATTAGAAAAAGTAGCAAACCCAAATGACCATTTATCATTAATGGGAAAGGCAAAGTAGCCAGAAGGGGCGATATAATTATCACTGATTCCAGCGTTATCCAATGCTTCAGGATCACCATTGGAATAATATTCACCAGTAATGTCTTTTTTAGATTGAACTAAGATACCAGCGATAGCCATACTCGGAGATGAAAATGCAGCGATGATCGCGGGGTTAACGGCTATATTTGCTAGGTTAGTAGAGTCTGCTGCTGTGCCTGCGCCTGCATTGCTGAGTTCGATGGCTGAGGTTGTTGAAGATTGATATGATGCAGCATAAGTCGAAGGGCTGTAATAAAATATGAAGCTAAGGAGAGCACTTAGATAGGCGATAGATGCATCACGGCTACAACGTTTTATCATATTTATACCCTTAAAATGATGTTTTATTTTAAGGTTAGTCGAAAATAAAAATAGCGCCATAAGACGCTATTTTTATTACTATATTTAAGTATTAAGTTACTTATCTAAATACGCTTAGAAACGGTAGTTTGCTTGTGCTGA
>Ga0209396_1005827_pt1 | contig 11519 bp, 12 predicted proteins | sample GOMGulsemesocosm_6_FD_184638 | JGI IMG/M metagenome (GOLD analysis project Ga0209396, IMG submission 184638) | Methane-oxidizing microbial communities from mesocosms in the Gulf of Mexico - GOM8C Gulf of Mexico (SPAdes) (version 2) | ecosystem: Environmental > Aquatic > Marine > Cold seeps... | reverse complement strand
AATCGGCTTTGCAGCGCTCACACTGTGATATTGAGAAGGTACGTAAGGGATTGCATCGCTTTACCGGATATCAGGTTGGGGTATCAACTCAAGACGATGATATTAGTCTGGTATGTATTAGTGCTGGCAAGGTGACCTTCAAAAAAGGAGAGGACAAAGTTTTAAACCAAGAGGCTTATGAAAGTTTGCGCTCACCTGTTCCTTGGCGCTTGTCGTTAGATTTAGATATGGCAGAGCTGAGATTGGGTAGCCCAGTATCTCAGATAGTAGATATGGTGGGTGAGGCAACAGGTTTATATAGCCATAAGCCCATTCTAGTTCTGCTGCTAGTCGAACTTTTTAATAACGCGTTAGAGCATGGATTGTTAGAGCTGAAATCCAGTCTGAAGGATGAGCCAGAAGGTTTGATTAGTTACTATACTGAGCGTGAAAATCGGCTTAAATCCAATACAGAAGGGCACATAAAGATTCAAATCACGCATCAATTAAAATCAGCAGGGGGGGAGCTATTATTTCACGTGCAAGATAGCGGTGCTGGCTTTGATTATGAACAGGTAGTGACGAATACTTTGGAAGAAAAGCACGGTCGAGGATTGTCGTTAGTAAGGCAATTGAGTGAGCGTATGAGCTTTAGTAATAAAGGGCGTTGTATTGACGTGGTTTATGCTTATACAAATGATTAGTACTTTGGTTTAGCTAGAAACCTCAGTACTAAATCTTTGCATCTTAACTGACTAGCCTTTGCTTGCATGAAAATGTAAAAACATTTCAATGACAGCAGGTGGGATGTTGTTACACATTTGATCTGATAGATCACCATCTTCATCGATCTCAGCCATTTCAGCTTCTTCTGCAAACAGACCTGATGCGTACATGATTGGGAATATCCATTCCGCTATCTGTTCTTCATTCTTCGCGTACCACTCGCTTTCGTTTAGTAGAACACCTGCCATGAAACCAGCAGTCCAAGCTTCTAGTGCTGCACCTTCTTCATCATCGTCTTCAACTTGTAGCGTCAAGTCGCATGGAATAGGGAAGTCTTCGCCATAATCCAGCCATGCTTGAATTTCAAACCCCAGCTTTCTTAATAGGCGTTGTACGCGTTCTAATTGAACGTCATTAAAAGCCGTTTTTTCAGGGAATATAATGTCGTAAATTTGAGACCATTCAAACTCGACAGGGCCTGTTTTGATAGCGGTAATAAGACCGTGGGCTTCAAAAAAATCAAACGAATCCTGGCGTTCAAGCTCATCTTCAAGCATTTGGCCAAGAAGTTCTAATTCATCTTCATCTAAAGCTGGGATCGATAACAAGTCAGACATACAATACTCTCCAATAATTAGCCTAATTATATCAGGAATAGACAAAGAAGATGAGTCCAGTGAGGCAATCGGTTGGTCATAAAGCCATTCATCAAACAACAATTAAGCTTCAAAGCCGTGAAGTTGCAGTGACGATTCATGCCATGAAGCGAAAATCGCTGCGTCTTGGGGTGAATGCCAAAGGTGAAGTCGAGGTTAAGATACCTTTGAGCTGTCCAAAAAGAGAACTATTGGCTTTCTTATCACAACATACTGAGTGGCTCGAGAAACGATTAGAGCAGTTTGATGATACTCAGCAAGCCTTGCGTGAGAAAATGCATTATCTGGGTGAGCAGTATCGATTTCAGCAGAGTACTCAAAAAAGTCGTCAACCCGTACTGATTGAGGATACTTGCTATTACCCGCAAGCGTGGTCTGAGGAGAACCTGCTAGCCAAAATAGAGAGCTGGCAACGTGCACAAGCAAAGGTCATTTTTCAGCAATTAATTGATCAGTGGTGGCCACATTTTTCACAAGGAGCGTTAATATCACGTCCTGTATTACGGGTGAAAAAGATGCGTAGCCGTTGGGGGTCTTTATCGAGTAAGGGGTATATTAATTTGGGTTTGAAATTGGTTGAAATGAATCCTGATATCATTGAAATGGTGGTTGTACATGAGTTATGCCATAGCCACTATTTTGATCATAGTCCGAATTTTTATCGTTTGATGTCGGAAAAATTGCCTCATTATAAAGCGATTGAAGCTCAGCTAAAAATTATTGAAAAAGGCGGGCATTGATAATGCTTTAGCTGTCTCACTGTCGACTAGCAGCTGCTAGTACAGTTGCCAAGGTTGAGAGTACCAGTAGAAGCGACCTTTTTGAGAACTCAACACAGTACAGTTATAACGAGCCCGCTTACTATTAAAAGGCATTTCTGCTTGGATCGATAATGTACGTTCAGAATTAATGATACTAATTTCAGTTTTGATGGCCCCTTGTTGGCTAGCAAAACATTGTATGTTTTTAGAATTATAATCGCTGTCTAATAATACAAGATTTAATTCAGGCGGGTTATTTGTAGCTTCAATAATTGGGTTTTGTAATTGAGACTTATCAATGGGCAAAGCTAAACTTAATAATTTTGTTTTTAAACTGCCCAAATCAGCATAGATACCTGAAGCAGGGAAGCGTGATAAGCCTTGTGGGTGACTTAAGGCACCGATAGGTCCAGACTGTTGTCCAAATGCCAGCATGTCATGTTTTTCTAGCCATGGGACCATCGGTAGAGTAAATTCTCCATAAGGGTAGGCTAGCATGTTGCCTACTTTCCCTAAGCGCTGCTGTAGTTCTTGCTGTGCTTCTAGTACTTCTTGATCCAACCATTGATTCAACTGCATCCCTGATGGAATAGAGGGTAAGTGTGCGTGGGTCACCGAATGATTTGCAATACTTACCCCAGCATCAGCCAGTTGTTTTATCTGCGGCCAGCTCATAATCCCTCTATTTTTTTCATTCACCGCTTGAGTATTAACAAAAATAGTAAAGGGCCAATTACGGCGTTTTAATTCCGGATAGGCATTGGCAAAAATTGAATAATAAGCATCGTCAAAACTGATAGCAACCTGGGGTTTTTCTATAGTATTTAATTTCGCTGGTATTAGTTTATTCGATAGTAAGTGACGACTAGCTATTTCTAAGTCGACAACTTCTAAGCCTAAATCTTCAATCAGTTGCATGTGTTGTAAAAATGTTTCAGGGCTGACAGAAGTTGAAGCCGGACTGTTTCCATCGACATGGTGGTATTGCAAAACAACGAGAGCATGAGTGGTATTACTCATTAATAAAAGAAGAGGAAAGGCGATATTAATTAAGCGGAAAAACATGGTCAGCTTCACTTTATAAATTGTCATGCAATTTGAATTAGCGGGCACATTGTTTCAACTGGTGAAACGCCTGGCAAATCTTTTTGAAATGTTCACTATCGCCACCTTTGTCAGGGTGATGGCGCTGTGCTAAACGTCGGTATTGTACTTTTAAATCCGGTAATGGAATAGGGTTTTCCAGTTCCATAAGCATTAGAGCTTGTTGGATTTCCTCTTCTTGTTGAGGTACCCACATTTTTTTCCAAAAACGATTGAGTAGTGAATCAACATCATCGCTGGTGGTTGAGGCAAAGTGTGTCCAATCTAAATAATATTGCGCTAATGGATCCGATTGGGATATGACACGCTCTTTTATATGACGATCTATTTTAATGTGTTCATAGGCCGTACAGGGATCAATGAATGCTGTTTTTTGAATTCTTAGTGCGGATATTTCTAAATTAGCATACTGATTTTTTTGCCATTTCATACGCAATAAATAAAGGCAATGAAACAATAAGAAATGACTTTGAAATAAAACTAATGGGTCACGTAAGGCACCGGCTATAAAAAATGAATGCGGTGGTTTTTGTAGCAAGGTTAATAGCTGATGTTCAGCAAAGCCTTGAGGTGTCTCTTCTAATAAAAGTTCGAGGACATCGAGCAATTCAGTAATTTGCTCCTCGTTATTATGACTCTCTACTGAATGACAAGGCTGATTGATGGTAGTTCCTTTTCTAAGGCTCGAGCCTCTGTATCTTTGTGTCTACACACTCCCAATGGAGTAAGTTATAGTAGTTTTACTGATATAAATTAAGTATACGACAAAATTTGATATGAGCGAAAATAAAGAAAAGAAGCCATTACCAAGGCGCGCGCATTTGGTTACGCCTAGAGGTTTGGTACAAATAAAAGACGAGTTGGATTTCCTTTGGCGTAAAGAGCGTCCTGTTGTTACCCAGCAAGTATCTGATGCCGCCAAGCTTGGCGATCGCTCTGAGAATGCAGAGTATATTTATGGCAAGAAACGTTTACGTGAAATTGATCGTCGCGTTCGTTTTTTACGTAAACGAATAGAAATTTGTGATGTCGTTGATCGCCCCCCGATGGATGTTGAGCGCATATATTTTGGTGCGTGGATCGAGTTAGAAGATGATAATGAAGTATTATACCGTTATCGAGTAGTCGGTGAAGATGAAATTGATCTGCCCTGTGACTATATTAGTGTGGATGCACCTCTCGCACGAGGATTATTGGGAAAACGATTGGAAGATGAAATTGTGGTGCGTTTGCCGAAGGGTGATGTGAACTATTGCATTGTTGCTATTCATTATGAAAAGCCTGCTTGGGACGAGAAAACTTGGTATGTAGCGCCGTCTGTTTTGAAATTTGATAGCTAACCAATTTAAGGCAATAAAACAGGAAGGAATGCGAGAAAGAATAAATGTCTTTTATGACCATCGGCTAATGATATAGAGCACCTGCAATAGCCTGCTAATGTTAATTTAACTGCTAATCTTAAGGTATCTTGTAAATTGTTTGGTGCCTCCATGCAGTATCGTGACGTCATAGCGATGATTTTAACCCCACTTTCAGCAATATTACTCATCAGTGTGATGGCTACTCATGTCAGCGCAGAAGATGCTTATATCAAGGAGATGTATAAAATGTCTCCCAATATCCTGCAGGTAAGGCAAATTTGCCCTTGGCGTTCTGCGACGACGAAAGGGACTATTCGCTTAATGCAAACCGAAGACAAAGGGGCGCATCGCTTATATGTACAATGGTTAAGAGAAGGTATTGCCGGAACGTCTCAAGCGCCGCTCTCTACTATTGGCGTTGAAGAGATTAATACTGATAAATACTTCCGTTTTAATTTGCCAGAGGGGCGTTTAATGGCAGGGGCATGCTCTGTTGAAACCATTATGGAGAATATTATAGATGAGCGTCGTTTCCGTTTAACGCTCTATCTTATGGGGCCAGGGGAATATGAAGTTCATATGACAGAGCTTTTAGACGGCGGAATTAAACGGAACTAAGGCGTATAAAGGCTAGAACAGCCGTTTTTAAGGCTGAAAACTCTGCACAGCATCTTCTAGTGAGGATGATGCTACTTCTATTACCGTATCATCCTCAACATCAGATTCATCACTTTCAATGTTAAACAACGGTAAGCGTTCACCCAAATGTGATTTCTGCTGTTGTTGCTGCAAGCTTTTAAAATCAAAAAGCTCGTTATCAGCCAATTGTGACGGTGCAATATTGGCGATGGAGCGGAAAATATTCTCGCTGCGTCCAGGCTGCACTTCTTCCCAATCGCTTAGCATCTTCTTAATGTTCTGACGTTGTAAGTTTTCCTGTGAACCACAGAGGTTGCAGGGAATAATTGGGAATTCTTTAAAACGCGCGAATTCAACGATGTCGGTTTCTTTGCAATAAGCCAAAGGGCGAATAACAACATTTTTCTTATCATCGCTGAGTAATTTTGGTGGCATGGATTTAAGCTTAGCGCCATAGAACATATTCAAGAACAGTGTTTCTACGATATCATCGCGGTGGTGACCTAGGGCAATCTTATTGGCACCAATGCTTTCAGCATATCCATATAAGCTTCCACGACGCAGACGGGAGCATAGAGCGCAGGTTGTTTTTCCTTCAGGCACCTTTTCTTTCACGATGCTGTAGGTGTCTTTTTCAAGTATGTGAAAATCTACGCCAAGCGTTTCTAAGTAAGCAGGTAGAATATGTTCTGGGAAGCTAGGTTGCTTCTGATCCATATTGACAGCGACGATATCAAAATGGATAGGTGCTTTTCTTTTCAGGCTTAATAGAATATCCAGCATGGCATAGGAATCCTTCCCACCTGAGAGACAAACCATGATTTTGTCGCCATCTTCAATCATTTGATAATCTTCAATCGCTTTACCGACATTGCGGTGCAGTCGTTTATTGAGCTTATTAAATTCATTGCGCTGGGTTGAATCCAACGACTCGATTAATGTTGATTTAACTGACGAAAGTTGCGACATGCTTACTCCAAAATGCCTTATCAAAATGATGTGATAGCGCAGAAAGCAGGACTTATAGCAGAATAGGGGGCGAGAGACTAGTATTGAGTCGCTGTTTGTAAGTAAGTCTTAAATTTTTTATCAAAACAGGCTTAAGCGGCAATTTCCTGTTCAGCAATGTAGCGGCTAAAATTGTTACTGAAATCATCTATCGTTGCTTTGCTTTTGGGATGATAAAAACGCTTCCAAACTCTCGCTAAAGCATTCACATCATCATGTTTTGGTAAGCTAAAGTCGTCATGGCGAGCATACATAAACCAAGCAATGGCGGTGGCATACGAAAGATTGGTCGCTAATTCTGCATGAGGGTGGGAAAGAAAGTCTTGTTGACTCGCAAGTCCACGAACCAGGCTCGCCATATCGCTATGCAGAGCTAGGTGATCATCCCAGATGTGTCGATGAGATAAACTATGGATTTGATAAATCCCTAGTGCTCTTTGGCCTGCGGGTTTTAAGTGAGAGCCTAATCCAGACTCTTGTGCAGCTGTTGCTAATAAGAGACTTTCTGCTGCCTTGCTATACACGCCTAAGCGTTTCAGTGTTGGCTTAATTACCCATTTACGAAGCTCTGTTGCGCAAATGCCCATGTGTTTCTCCATTAACCAGTGTCTTCCTTAGTAAAGGCACGAATCGGGCCAGTGGCCCGTGATCTCTAAACCTTAGATCATAGGTGAACGACTTGTCTAATTTTTATGCAAAAAAAGTTAATGAATGGCGATAAATGCTATTGACAGCATGAAATGTCGAGTTGAAAGGTGCTCTGGAGGAGCAGGATGGATTTTATTTGCGGGTAATCGATAGATTCAGAAGAAAGTAGAGCGGCATTAATACGTCAGTATTAGTCGCTCAGTTTTACTAAGAAGTATTACGCTTCTTTATGGCTGCAATCTTGACGCTCTTCTTCAGAACAGCCTGCCATGGCATATAATGTTTTAGCATCTAGCAAGGTGATTTCTTTACCTTGAGTCGCAATCAATTCATTTTTTTGGAAACGAGTGAATACTCGACTTACTGTTTCTACAGCAAGACCTAAGTAGTTACTGATATCAACACGAGACATTGATAGGCGATATTGAGTATGAGAAAAGCCACGACGAACAAAGCGTTCTGATACATCGACTAGAAAAGAAGCAATCCGTTCTTCTGCATTTTTCTTACTTAATAGCATCATCATGTTTTGATCGTGACGAATTTCACCACTCATGTTGCGCATTAGCTGACGGCGTAGCTCAGGCATTTCATCTGATAGCTGATCAAGCTGAGAAATTGGAATTTCGCAAACCGTTGTTGTTTCTAATGCTTTAGCGGTTAGTGGGTAAGTGCCGCTATCATAACCGGATAGGCCAATAAGCTCGCTAGCAAGGTGGAACCCCGTAATCTGCTCTTCGCCACCTGATGCTAAGGTATAAGTCTTAAGTGCCCCTGTACGCACTGCGTACACTGACTGGAACGGTTCACCTTGTTGAAAAAGGATTGCGCCTTTTTGAATTGGGCGGCCGCGGCGGATAATGTCGTCTAGTTTATCCATATCGTTATCGTTTAACGAAAGGGGTAAGCACAGAGAGTTTAGCGCGCAAGTTTGACAGTGTGGCTGAGCGCCACGGCTGATTTTCATGGCAGGAGCTGTTGTAGGCATAATGTTCCTCACTAACGTAGAAAATACCGTGCGACATACAGGGAATTAATTGCCGACATAATGAATATCATCAATCAAATTGTCAACAATTCTCATGAGGTCTTTTTGTTTGTTTTACCAAATAGCCAAGATAGTCCAAGAACCATATAGCATGAGCAGTAGGCCCGCGAATTGTCTGAAGTTTTTATGTTGAATGTAGCTCGTGATTTGGCGAGCAAAGACACTAGCAGCCAATATCCCTGGTAGGGTGCCTAGACCAAAGCAAAACATGGTTAATGCCCCCATGCCTGGCTGAGCATTAGCGGCGACCCAGGCAAGCGTACTGTAAATCAAGCCACAAGGTAGCCAACCCCATAAAAGTCCTAAAGCCAACGCCTGAGGGCGCGTGCGGATAGGAATTAGTTTTCGAGTAAGGGGTTGCAGGTAGCGCCACAGTAATTGACCAACCGTCTCTAAGCGGGTTAAGACCATCCACCAACGAGCGATATAAAAGCCCATTAATATCAATAAGACCCCAGAAAGTGTTCTTAATACTTGCTGGGCAAGCTGGTGACTGTCGGCTAGCCAGAGCCCTAGTAGAGAAACGATTAAACCTGCGCAGGTATAACTAAGAATGCGTCCGAGGTTAAATAGCAGAAGAAAAGATAGGTTGGTTTTACCGCGGCCACTACTGCTGGCGGCTGCAGCAATACCACCGCACATAACTAAGCAGTGGCTCGCGCCCATAAGGCCCAGTAATAATGCAGTGATTAAGGATAGCGGCTCGATCATTTTGGCAAGTTTTCATCATCATCAAATAAAATCTTGTGAGCAGGAGAGTCCATATCATCAAACTGACCGCTTTTAATTGCCCAGAAAAGAACAGTCACGGCAATGCCAATCAGTAAAATTGAAAGGGGGATGAGTATATAAATAATATCCATAATATCTTCTATTCGGTTAGGTGAAGGCCAAGCTGTTTATCAGTAGATAATAAGCGTAACGCATTACCGACAACGATGAGTGAACTCACTGACATGCCAATGGCTGCTGCCCAGGGAGGAATAAATCCTGTTGCCGCAAGAGGAAGCGCTAACAGATTATACAATAATGCCCAATAAATGTTCTGGCGAATAATCTTAGTTGATTTTTTGCCCTTGGTTATCGCATGTAGCAGGGTTGTTAAGCTGTTATTTGTAATTACGGCATCGGCATTGGTTTTGGTTAGGTCACTGGCTTGGCCAATTGCCACAGCGATGTCAGCCCTTGCTAATGTGGGCACGTCGTTAATGCCATCGCCTACCATCATTAGGCGTTCCCCCTGCTGCTGCCATGCGGATGCCAATTTGAGCTTCTGTTCTGGGCTCAATCCTTTATGCACTTCTCTGATATCAAGAGCGCTTGCAACGGCTTCAACTTGAGCGCTTGGATCCCCGGTTAAAATAGCAACCTTAATTCCCCAGTTCTTAAGCTGAGCAATGGTTGTGCTAGCGCCTTGGCGCAAGGTATCGGATAAGGCAAACCAATAAAGCGGCTGCTTATCATCGGCTAGCAATAGCCATTGACGATCATCATCAATCGGTGGCAATAGTGTTTGTTGAGGGAAGGCGAAGTCTGCACGGCCTATGCGATAGGTACAGTCTTCTTGTCCTTCAATATTAATCAACCGACCTTTTACCCCTTGCCCTGTCACTTGTTCAATATTGTCGGTTTCAAAATGGCCAATAAAATCAAAGGCGCGAGCAATAGGATGATTACTGTACTGCTCTAAGGTAGTGGCAATCTTCAATGCTTGCTGAGAGGTTAATGAGACATCTTGGCTTGCAGGCAAGGACTGCTCTAAACTTAACTCTCCACGGGTTAATGTCCCCGTTTTATCAAATACAATGCGGTCGATCTGATTTAAGCCTTCTAATACATGACCTTTACTGATTAAAAAGCCTTGTTCTCTAAGAGAGGCTGTTGCTGCTGTCAGCGCTGTCGGGGTTGCTAAAGACAATGCGCAGGGGCAAGTAACCACTAATACGGCAAGAGTAATCCAAAATGCTTGGCTGGGGTCAATAACAATCCAAGCGATAGCGACAGTGCTTGCGATAATAAGAACTGCGGCGACGAAACGAGAAGCCACTTTATCGGCAAAAATAGCAATCGCCGGTTTTTCTTGTTGGGCACGATCCATCAAGCGCATGATGGTATTGAGCTCTGCTTCAGCCCCTGTTGCGGTGACGCGCATCATAAGTTGGCTTTCAACGTTATGAGTGCCACCGATTAAGGCATCCCCTTGGGACTTATCAATCGGTAGATATTCACCTGTTAGGGCCGCTTCATCAACGGCGCTGGTACCAGATTCGACGAGGCCATCGGCAGGAATTTGTTGCCCTGGTTTGATGATGAGTAAATCACCAATTTGAATATCATTGCTGGCAATAACCACATTTCCGCTTAGGGTAACTTTTATCGCCGCAGAGGGCATAAGGTCGAGTAAGTTGTTGCCCGCTTGGGTCATACGATGACGAGCGCGCATTTCGAAAAAACGCCCCGTTAGCAAGAAGAAAGTAAACATACAGACCGAATCAAAATAGATTTCAGGCCCTTGATTGACAGTACTCCAAACGCTGGAGAAATACGCCAGCAATATAGCAATAGAAACGGGTACATCCATGGTTAAGTGTCGGGTTCTTAAATCGCGTAGAGCGGCACTGAAAAATGGCCTGGCGCTATAGAGCACGACTGCGGTGGCGAATAGCATGGACGCGGCGCGCAAAAAAATCTGATATTGCTCAAGAATGCCTTGTAACTCACCGACGTACAGAGGCACCGCTAGCATCATTACCTGCATAGTGGAAAAGGCAGCAACAGCTAAGCGGCGGAAGGCGGTTTTGCTTTCTTGAATGCGCAGCTGTTCTGCTTCGGTAGCCGAAAAAGGGTGGGCTTGATAACCGAGCTGGTGGATCTCTTCGCAAATCTGAGAAAGTTTCACTTTAGCATCAGACCAGCGCACTATTAATCTATGCGTAGTGAGGTTGAGACTTGCACTGATAACATGCTCAAGTTGATTAAGGCGATGTTCGATTAACCAAGCACAAGCGGCGCAGCTGATACCCGAAATAACTAGAATCGCTTCTGCTTCAGTTTGTCGCTGTTCATTTTTAGTGCGAATAACAAAAGACTGCTGAATCGCCATTTCGTCGTATAGTTTGAGTTCTTCACGAACGTCATTACTGGCATTGCGTTTTTGCTGTGGGGATACTTCGGGTAATGCGGTGCGGTGACGATAATAATCTTTTAGACCACTGCCAATGATGGTTTCTGCCACTGCTTTGCAAGCAGGGCAGCACATAATTTGGGGTTCACCATCAATGTCTAAAGACCAGCGATTGCCCTCAAGGGCGATTTCACCACAGTGAAAGCAGTTATTCTGGCTCATTGAATCAGGCTTAATTCTTTTCCGTCTTCGATTAGGGCTTCATCCTTAAGCATCCAATCTTGTTCTGGGCTTTGTAGCCACAATTTACGCTTACCTAGGTGGCTTGCATTGGCCAATCCTAAATAGCTGCCATCAGCAGTTTGCTGCAAAAATACAGACTCATCTTTTGTTTCAAGAGTTGGGTGAATTAGCTGCAGTTGTAAAAACGTCGGCTGCTCATCCAGATAACCTGAAATTGTAACG
>Ga0209396_1005820_pt1 | contig 11531 bp, 11 predicted proteins | sample GOMGulsemesocosm_6_FD_184638 | JGI IMG/M metagenome (GOLD analysis project Ga0209396, IMG submission 184638) | Methane-oxidizing microbial communities from mesocosms in the Gulf of Mexico - GOM8C Gulf of Mexico (SPAdes) (version 2) | ecosystem: Environmental > Aquatic > Marine > Cold seeps... | reverse complement strand
AAAACGATCTAACTGACGGAAATCTTCTGATAAACCATGTGATACAAACCAAGCAGACACAGTTTGATTTGATAAAAAGTTAAAACCAATTAAATTGGCTAAAGGTGCAACACCACGACCACCAATGCCATTACCTTCAGTGGCAGCAATTAAACCCGCAACTGATGTACCGTGACCATGTGTATCACTAGGAGAATCGGTGCCATCACCTAAATTCACAGAACCTGGCACAACATTAGCTACAAGATCTGGATGCGCAATTTCAACACCTGTGTCAATAACTGATACAGTGATACCACGACCTTTAATACCCATCAAATGTGAAAAATCAACATCTAAGTCATTTCCTACAATACCTGAAGATTGTGAAAAACCTGTTTGACCAGTATTTTGTAAATGCCATTGTTGAGGAGTAAGTGGATCACCTGCCGCTAACACAAAAGTAGAGTCCGTTATATCAGCAAACGCAGTTGCACTACAAAGTGCAATTGTTGTTGCTAGTAACGTTTTTTTAAAAGCCATAATTTCCCCTGAGATTCTATTTATAATTTTGTTCCACTACAGGAACACAAACCATTAAATAGTGTTAACAAGAAGATGTAAATATTATCCTTTTGTTAACAACAATCTTAAACCGTAAACTTTTAAATACAAAAAACAATAAACAAAGAAAGCAACACATAATTAACTAGTTGTTTTTAAAGGAGTTAAATAAAGAAACGAAAGACAGCGCTGTCATTAATTTAGTGTAAACTTAAAAAACATCAAATACTTTTTAGCTGTACCTATCTCACTGGTTTATATGGATAAACCATTAAATTTATTCTTTTAATAACTAATTGATATATTAATTTCAATTTACACATAAGGATTTAACTTAATTTTAGATTAACTTACTCAACTTAGAGGTAAGAAAAAATAAATGAGTGTAAAAATTAGATTTTTAAGTAATTGATTACGTTTTAAAGTTTCTATCAAATATTACTCATTAAATAGGTTCTTTTTAAGAATTCACTATAAATCCAGCAAATTTATCACATATTGGTTCATAAACTTTTAACAACTGATAAAGTGTGAAAATAACAATTATTAAAATCTACTTTTAAGCAGGCAACAAAATGGATTCATTATTTAAAGCTATTTTCCTCAGCACTTTAGCCACAACAAGCTTATTTTCCACACATGCTTTATCGAATACTCAAGTGATTCATGCGGGTTATCTTTTAACTATTCCAGGAACTCCCCCCTTAAAAAATAGAACACTCGTTATTAAAGATGGGATTATCACCGATATTAAAAAAGGTTTTGTTAAACCAAAAGAAATCTCGAAAAATGCCAGTTTAATCGATTTATCTTCTCGCTTTGTATTACCTGGGTTAATGGATATGCATGTTCATTTACAAGGGGAGTTCAGCCCTAAAAATGATAGTGAAAAACTCAGAATGTCAGATGCAGATAAGCTAGTTAAAAGTGCTTACTTTGCTAAAAAAACTTTAATGGCAGGTTTTACTACCGTACGTGATTTAGGTGGCAGCCCAGAGCAAAGCTTTGCCCTAAGAGACGGTATTAAAAAAGGCTACCTTGATGGACCAAGAATAATCGCTGCAGGTAGCAATGTGGCTGTAACTGGTGGTCATGGCGATGTAGATGGCATGAGCCCTGATTTATTAGATATACATACAGCACAAACGATTTGTGATGGACCATATGATTGTCGTCGTGCAACGCGTCGCGCAATAAAGTATGGTGCAGATGTGATTAAAATCACTTCAACTGGTGGTGTATTATCAGATACTAATACTGGCACTGGACAACAAATGGCTGATGATGAATTAAAAGAAGTTGTAAATGCTGCCCATGCCTTAGGACGAAAAGTAGCAAGTCATGCTCATGCTGCGACAGGCATAAATGCAGCTTTACGTGCAGGGGTAGATAGTATTGAACATGGCAGCTACGCCAACGACGAGAGTATCAAACTATTTAAACAAACAGGCGCCTACTTAGTGCCTACATTAATGGCTGGTGATACTGTAGTTGATATGGCTAAAAACAGTGATTTTATGTCACCCGTAATTGCAGCTAAAGCAATACGAGTCGGTGGCGATATGATTGCCAACTTTAAGCGTTCGGTACAAGCAGGTGTAAAAATCGCTTATGGTACAGATAGCGGAGTATCTCGCCATGGAAATAATGCACGTGAAGCAGTTTTGATGTTTCAAACAGGCATGAAACCAAATGAAATAATTAAATCAGCAACTATCAATGCAGCAGATTTAATAGATAAAAGTGATTCATTAGGTACTTTAGAAGTTGGAAAGATCGCTGATATTATTGCTGTAAATAATAGTCCGCTTAAAAATATTGAAGCATTATTGGATGTCGATTTTGTAATGAAGTCAGGAGTGATCTTTAAAAATCAATAGCTAAAAGTCAACTGTATTACAATCGCCTCACTGAGGTTAGGCGATTAATAAAACAGATTAGTCATTATAAATAAGAAATAACGTTATGGAACATAGAATTAGGGCTGCAGGAATTTTAGTTGTTGATAACAAAATTATGCTAATAGAGCATAAACATGCTAACTATAATTACTGGGCTCCTCCTGGCGGAGGTTTAGAAGCAATTGATACTTCAACAAAAGCAACGGTAAAACGCGAAGTATTTGAAGAGTCTGGGTTAACTGTTGAAGTTGGACCTTTGCTCTTTATTAAAGAATTTTTTGAAAAGAGTAAAAATATTTATCATGTCGAACAATATTATTTAATTAACACTTTTGAAGGAGAAGTGAGCTTAAAAAATATAGGAGCAACACAAAATACAGAACACTTAATCACAGATATAAAATGGTTTACAAAACAAGAATTACAATCAATAAAAGTATTTCCTGAACAACTTAAAAACTTACTTTGGACAAAACTCCAAGATCAACAAATCACAGCTATTCACTTAGGTGTTGAAGTCGCTGATTAGCGACAATGTTAGCTAAAAGATAAATTTAATCATTCAGCTTAGTAATATGCCAAAGCTCTCCTGAAGGTCCCCATAAATAAATGACTTTTCCCCAGGCTCAGACTTTATTGGTTCATATTTAATATCAAATCCTTTAATGTTCGAGATTTGATTAAATACATCATTTATATCTAATACGATTAGCTACAGCATTAGATTATTTGCAAGTTCAGCATTGTAAAACCTCTGAAGAAAAAAACTGCACTCGCCATTTTCCAGTAAAGATAAATCATCAGTTATAAATGTTAGAGCAAACCCCAATTTTTGATAAAATGATTGAGAAACATCATAATTTTCACATGGTATAAATACCCTTATATCATCAACTTTCATTAAACATTACTCCTGTGTTAATGTGTCTAAAGTACTGCAGCGACCTTTCGTGAAATTTCAATAAATACATTAAAGTACAATACCTTAAAGTTTACGTGTTAGGTATATAATTTATTTTTAAAGCCACTAATCAAGGCATCAAGTGTACTTTAAAAGTTCAATTATTTTTAGTTGATGACTCACAATTAATCCCTAAATAAGTGAAAACTGTTTATAGTTTTATAATGGCAAGCATATCTTCATTATCTTCATCCATACCCGTTTCATTAAAACCAAAACTGGAATAAAACGACTTAGCAACTGGATTTTTAGGGTTATAACAAATCTCGATTTCTTTTAATCCTGAAACTTGTTTAATTTCATTTATAGCCAAATTAAGTGCTTTTCGACCTATGCCCTTTTGTTGATATTGATGATCTATCATAAATCGCCAAATCGATACTTTTTCAGTGGTTTCAAGTACCCACATAAAAAAACCAACCTCTTTACCGTCTAAATAAATAGCACGAGTTTCGTATCCATCATTAAATTGTGACTCAACTAACGACCACATATTGCAGGCCACATAATCGTTCTGCTCTTCTAATACATCAAGTTCGCAAACCGCTTCATAATTTTCTTTTGTAACATTACACAGCTTTATACTCACACTTATTCCTTTAAATTTAAGATCTGAAAATAAAATACGTACTAGCCATATATGTTATCTATCCATACGTTTTTCAATCGATTTTTTTAATTTAACTTTAAACTGCCTAACTCAAGTAAACCTGAATCATTTTTTTCGATAATAATATCAATATTTTTATCAGGCATTGAAAATAACTCAAGTTGATACTTACCAGGCACTAACTGCCCTATTTCAAAGTATCCTGACTCATCTGTAAAAAACATTTCCTGAGTAGAGTCTGGTTTATTTATAATTCCGGCTTGCAAAGGTATGGGGATTTTATTGCTGTTAATTAATTGTCCTCTGATCAATACCTTGTTTAATTTACCTAGCTTAATATAGCTTCCGGTTTTATAACCTGAACGAATCAATATAGGATCACTATTATACTGGAAGAACTTTTCAGCATCTCCAGGCTCTGCAGTCACCGATTTAACACTATTTGGAGAAAAGTCAGATATTACTGCGGGCCCAAAACCGTCAATTTGTGACTGATAACCTCCATTTGAATTACCATTAACCCCTATTATTTCATCAAATTCTAAGTCATTTGAATCAACAATAATAAAGCTATTATTCACAGGCTTTGACCAAGCATATTTATTATTTGCCGACACAATTGATGTGCCTAAATTAAATTGATGTCTTTGTGTCTGTGATTTCCCCGATTTTTTAGACTGACTAAAATCATAAAAACCTTCAACTCTTTTACCGCTATAAGATACTTTTGACGAAATTGATTGAAAGTCATTAAGCTGATCTTCAAACATATTTATCGAAGCATTTTTAACCCAAGGATCACGATTTGGATTAAAGTAATAATTCAACCTGGAAGTTTGCGAATAGTGCTCATTTTGAGATGTTATGCTATGTGGTGAACTAAAACCGTTCCAACTGATTGACAGCATCAAACTATTATCTTTTGATAAATCAACATATTCATTTCTAAATGCGTCTAACTTTAAAAACCAGCCTGAACTTAAACGTAATTCAGCTGTTGCTTTCAAAGATTTGTTTGTTGCTTGCTCCCCATGAAAACGAGATACTCGAGAAGCTAAAATTGTTCTAAATTTACTTCCCCAATTCTTTCTGTAATTTATAGATAATTCTTTATCAAGTTGATACTTAGGGCTAATATCTTTAGTAAGGCCATAAAGTTTAGATTGTTTTCTTAATTGAAACGTGAAGCTTCCCCACTTAAAATCACTAAAATTATAAAAGATTTGATTTGCTATACCGTTATTAACAGAGGGAGTACGACTTAAAGATGCATGCCATGTGAAGCTACCAAACCGTGATAAATTACTCCACTCCCCACCAATAAAGTTAATGTTTTTTTGCCTTTGAAAGTTTAGACCTATGGTATTTAAGTCATTAAAACCATATCGATAAAACCCAGTTATTAATTCATCATCAGTGTAAGATTTTAAAGCACTTGAAAACGCTTCTTCTACACCTGCAGCTAATCCATATTCAGATATTTTATTGCTTAACAACTGTCCTTGCGCCATAGCTCTAAATGTTTGAGTTGAAGTATTCCCTACAAGATCGGTAATTTTTAGAGTGACATCACTTAACCCAGTTACACCAGGTAAACTTTGTAATTGATACCGGCCTCGCTCTAAATAAAGTGACTGACGCAACTGACCATTCACCCAAATTTCAACTTTTGACCTTTCCTCTAACTCAAATTCAGAGTCACCTATCGTGATTGTACTGGAAGTACTATAAATATCATTATTTGACGCATAGCCAATCCCAAGGATAGGGTAACTACGTTGTAAGCCAGTAACTGGATACTTAATATTACCGGCAAACAATTTAGAATTAAGTTCATCAAAGTATTTGATGATGCGATTATCGCCTTGGCGCCATTGTTCCTCCCATTTAGAATTAAATTGTGCTTGGGATTCTAAAACCCACTCTTTATATTGAATTGCACTCGTAAAATTAACTTGGTAAAAACTTTCAGAGCCCCTAGTGTCATTAATATTATGTTCAATACCCATTTTTGAATTTAAATAAAAACTAAAATCTTCCGGCTCTTTTGCTAAATGAAAAAATGTCTGTACTCGACTACTATTTCGACCAATTATTTGTCGTTGTAATGAATGTAGGGGGACTTTTATTTGTACTGCAAGCTCTTCGATATCAAGCTTAATTTCAAAACCTAATAACGCTAGCGCCGGTGCTTTAATAAATTGTTGATTTTCTGAATTAACTAACAATTGTGCTGCTAAACCTTGCTCTAATCGTAGTAATTTAACTAAAGTGTCTATTTTAATTTCTTCAACACTTTCTTCGCTCAAAATTATTTCGATTTCACCAACCGATTGCCCAGATACAATAAGCGGCAAATGCACTTTTTCACTTGAAATTTGCCACTGTAATTGCTCTATCGTTTTATCATAAAAATTTGAACTCTCAACTTCCACACTAAACGCTGGAAACGGAAAATAAAGAACAATAAAATAAATCAATACCTTAAGTGCTTCTTGGTTGAAAAATAACATACTAATGTTAAATTAATACAAGCCAATAATTAATTTATTCAATAGACATTTTGGGTAAAACACCACCTAATTCTTCAGGCCAAGGAATTACAAATTCCCTAGCTTGATTAGCGGGTAAATATAAACTTTTATATTTTTCTAGATGATGCGGCGCTAATTGAGCCAGTTCAGATGTATTAAAATTAATAATATGACTTTTTAAATTGCTATGTTTGTTACCCTTATTTTGTATTTCAAATGATAATAATTTTTTATCATTCTCATCCAACACCGATTTTACATTTCCAATAGCCAAGCTAGCTTTACCATCAACTGGTACAACATAAATTGCACCAACAAGCTTTTGTAATACTTGCATTTGAGATTTACTTTTTTGCGGGTTTAAGTTAACGGGCATTTGCTCTACATTTAAGCGATAAGCAAGCTCTGTTTGTATGTTTCCTTCACCAACCCATCTTACCCTTACGCCTTTGGTAGTCCCTGGTTTAATAATAAATTGAGAAGGATATATTTGAAATTTATTCTTAACAACTTTATTAGTCTCAATACCATCTAATGCAACATCCCTAGTCGAGATGGTGATCTTAATTGCCTTCATTTCTTGGCTGTCATTTTTTACTTTAAATAAATGTTTTGTACCAGGACCTTTTGCATTAAATTCATAAATAAAAGGAGATAAATCTATTGCATGCGTTATTGACGAAAAACATAAAAAAACAAAGGTGAAAACAAAATATATAGATTTCATAAATATTGAACTATCCATGTAGATAATAATAAGGCTACCTAATAATATAAGTAGCCAAAATAAAACTAATCCGCTTTTAATGTAAAAGTGATTGTATTGCTATATAAACCAGGTACAGCACCGCCATGAGAATTAAAATCTATTGGCATGTTATGAACACCTGCTGGTTGACTCATAAAGCTATTATTTGCATCCCATGTAGCCATCGGTACAACGAGTCCATTCACATTTAAATCAAAACCAGTCCATTGTGTACCGTTATCATGCATCATTACAGCGGCACCACCCGGTTCATGATTAGCAGAGCTTGCACTAATACTGAAACCAAAGTCACAATTAACTTCCATATTACCAACATTCATTGATAATGGAGCTGTTAATTCCAGATTTGTCGCTGACGCATTTGCATTTAATTCAATTCCACAATTACCACCCGCAACACCTTTAAGCTCTAATTGAGCTGAAGTATTAGCAAGTGCTGCGTGTGAAAATGAAGATGTAATTGCTACTACGGCAGCAATTTTAAATAATTTATTCATAATATTCCCTATTAAATAATAATTTATATTTCAAGCCATTGATATCACTAAAAATGATTCGCGATCAGTTTACATTTATTTTGTACCCAATAAAGCTTGAAAATGTAACTAATTGTTTATATCTTTTTTAAATTCAATACTTCTATCTGAATCTGCGCCCGAAAAAATTATTATTTGTATGAAAATACCGATAGATTGAAAAATATGACTTAATTATTAAACCATGATCCTTGAAATCCAGTTTGCAAAGATAACGGCTCGCATAATTTTATAACATGATAATTTATGTCATTTGTAAATAAAAACTTATGCACAGAAACGGTGGGTAACTTTTGTATAACTAGTACAAAACATCTAATTTTATAGATTACTACAGGATAATGATTTAAAAGGTTGCATATTTTATCTGAGGAAGTTAATAAAATAAAACACCTCTAAATTAACTTTCCCTTCATCAAGTTAAACGTAACTATTACATACGTATGTTACTTTTACTGGAAGCAGATTTACTTCAATCTAACAATCAATTTTCAAATATTAGCCATGGATATAAAATTGCAGGTGTTCATTGGTTGATGACCAAAGATACTCACCTTAACCGTGCAACTGAAATCGCATCGGGTATTATTTCACCTAAATTAAACTTGAAATTACCTGAGCTAAAATTAAATTATCTTATTGAGGTAAATATAGTTTTCTCCATAAGGTAATTTTAAATTTATAATGTTTTTTCCATTACAAAATTAGTCAATATTTCGCCTCTAATTTCAACTTGCTGTGGTTTTATAACTTTAAAACCAAAGTGTTCAAAAAAAGGTTTTGCTGTAATGCTCACATGAGAATACAAACGAGATAATCCTTTTTCAGTTGCGGTATTAAATAGGGTTTTCATTAAAGTTTTACCGATCCCTTTTCCCTGGTATTCACTGTGACAAAAGAAATGGTCAATATAACCATCATTTTGCACATCTGAATATCCAACTATTTTATCATCAAGCAAAGCAATAAAAGGTGAAATAGCCAGAATACGTGATTGCCACAGTGCTTCGTCATAGCTTTCCGGCGCCCAAGCTATTACTTGGTTTAGCGTGTAATCATTAATATTAATCTGACGGATTGTATTGAAAAACATTTCTCTTAAATACTTTTCATCACCATTTTGATACTTTCTGATTGTTATCACACTCTAATCCTATTTGGGAAATTGTAATACCATTACTTTTTATATTAATCTTTCAGATATTTTTGAATCACTTTAAATTTTGACGGCTACTTTATTTTTCTTGAAATACCATAGCATTATAGGAATTTCAATTAAGGCATATGTAACTAAGGTATACCAAAACCAATTTACCGTTGTAAAAAGCAAATTAAACTCATAACCCGTGCCCCAATAATTAAAACCTACAATCCCAATTGCAAAACCCGAGGAAAAAATGTCATAAAAAGAGATTTTATTAAAATTATTACCAGCTATTTTTGGATAAACTGAAAAGTATGCAACACTAATAATTGCAAGATTGAGAAAGATAATTAGTAATTCTACATTTTCCATCTTTATATTTGTATTCCTTTAATAAGCTGATTGTTCAGCCATTTAAGTTTATATTAATTTGTTCCTATTAAGATCTCATATTTTCAACCTATTAGAAACTTTTTATTTTCTAGTATCTATTGTTATTTTAAATAATAGGAAATGCTATATCCCAATACTTTATAAGCTCAACTTAGGTATTTCATTACCATAAACCCAGCGTTCAAAAAAGTCTGCTAAGTCCTGTTTACTTATGTGTTCAAAGGCTTGTTTTAAATCCTCAGTGGTAACTGAAGCCTGTTTATTTTCAACACTATAATATTTCTGTGCTTGCCAAAAAACCTTATCACCTAACTTTTCTCTAAGCATATAAAAAACTAAAGCGCCCTTGCTATAGGCCATGCTTCTATTTATTTCTTGCTCTTTAATTTGATGCTTAAAAGCAACAGGCGAGACTTTTCCTTTTTGGACAGCACGATTTACTCTATTAATGAAAATACGTATTTCCTTTTTGTAAGCCTCTTCACCAAATAAATGCTGTTTATACGCTGCCACTAAAAACTGTACTAAACCTTCATTTAACCAAAAGTGTGAAAAATTCGCACAGGTAATGCTATTGCCCCACCATTCATGGGCTAACTCATGGGCGATAAACCAGTTTTCACTTTTATCTTCAAGCACAGTATGGGCATATTTTTCACCTACTAAGCTAAAGCCTGTTGCTTCTTGTGCCATATAGCCATCTACAATCACATATTTATATGCGTTGTTTGGTAAAGGAAAACCTGCTTTATTTTCAAAAAAGGTAATCATATCTGGTACATCAATAAATATATCTTCTACCTTTTTAAGGTTTAGTTTTGATTGCGCTTGATTACGATACAAATAAGACACCTCTGTATTCTTATATTGCTTTTTAATCTCTATAAATTCACCTAATGCAAAACCAAAAGTATAAATAGGCATTGGCGTATTTTGTAGCCAATGTGAAATCACTTTATTGTTAGGCTGAGTTACCTTGGATTTTAATTGGCCATTACCAACTGAAACCAAAGAAGGGGCATGTTTAAGTAATAATTCAAAACTGGCTTTATCGGCTATATCACTATGAGAAACTAACCAATTTTTTGTATGATAAACAGTAAAAAGGTGATCATCAAAAAACTTCATTCCTCGCTCAGGGGAAGCATCATATTCTACAGTTAAAACATAAGTTTGATTTAGTTTCAGTGGCTCCTTAAATTTAATAACTAAATTATCACCTTCCAGATGATATGTTTTTATTATATTTTTGGCACTGACTGAATGTATTTTTTTATATTTTGCAGAAAAGGTCAGTTGTCCTAAATCATGAGACTTAGCAACAAACTCAATATTGACGATACCACTAAGTACTTTTGTTTCAAAATTTGGCGCTAGTTGAGCTTTATAATGAATATAATCGACTTTACTAGGTTCAACAAAATCAGTTTTCGCGTCAACATTTAATATTGCTAACAAGCAAATAAAAAACAATCCTGCTTTATAAAGTAATTTCATTTTTTATTACTTAATCCTTTTTATGTAGTAAAGCGGTATATTACCTCTGCATCTAAATGTATGAAACTCCAGCAGCGCTTAATTGTTAATACTGCTATAAACTAATTCACCATCGATATAAGTCGATTTAACTTCAAAATCATCATTTATCACAGCAAAACATGCACGCTTGCCAACATCTATACTACCTAAGGAATCACCTACCCCTAAAAATTTAGCTGGTACGAGACTCGCCATATGAACGGCTTCCAACAAAGGTACTTTGGCCATTTCAACTAAGTTTTTAACGCTCACTTCCAACGTTAACGTACTGCCTGCAAGTGAACCTTGTTCAGTGCGAGCAACACCTTCTTTAACATAAACATCTAACTCGCCTAAACGATATTTACCATCACTGAAACCACCGGCATTAATACAATCACTAACTAATGCTATTTTTTTAGGTCCTTTTAATTTATACACTAATTGCATTATCGTGGGATGCAAATGAATGCCATCACAAATCACTTCAGCTAAAGCGTTGTCGTCCATCAAAACAGCACCTGCACAGCCTGGATCTCTGTGATGAATACCGCTCATACCATTAAAAATATGTACACCACCCGAAGCCCCTGCCTCTAATGCATCAACAGCTTGTTGATAA
>Ga0209396_1005816_pt1 | contig 11536 bp, 9 predicted proteins | sample GOMGulsemesocosm_6_FD_184638 | JGI IMG/M metagenome (GOLD analysis project Ga0209396, IMG submission 184638) | Methane-oxidizing microbial communities from mesocosms in the Gulf of Mexico - GOM8C Gulf of Mexico (SPAdes) (version 2) | ecosystem: Environmental > Aquatic > Marine > Cold seeps... | reverse complement strand
CACTCAGCGAGAGATAAAAGGCTTAGAGGCAAGGCATTGATTGTAGATAATGGTTATTCCCTTATCAAAATCAATAACGCAGCATGTAAGCCTTTTAAACTAGCCCTTCGGGAGCTTTCCAATGATTCGATAACCGCACAGAATTCCTTTCATATAGAGTGACTATGTGAAAAAAATTCTACTTGTTCTCAAACCATTGGCAAGCTCTGAGTGGGAACGAACTTAATGGACTTGGTATTATTCAAACTTTTCTAAAACAGTCAGTGATGAATAAAAGTCAGCTTATAAAAAGCATTCGATAGAATAAATTACCTTGTAATATTTAATCGGTAAATCTGGAGTAAAAATTGAAGATTCTCATTGTAAGTAGTAGCCAAAGAAATGAATCTAAAAGTTTTGATGTTGCAAAATATATTCAAAATAACATAGTAGATACCATGCAAGGTATTGATTCATCGATATTAGATTTATCACGATACCCTTTTTTACTAGACCAATATGGCATAAGTAGAGAAGATGGTACTCAAGAAAGCAAAGACAATTCAGCTTCATTAGCGAGTAATAAAGATGAGGTCTTAAGCCAGTTATATGCCTGCGATGCAGTGGTGTTTATTGCCCCTGAATGGGGCGGAATGATCCCCCCTGCTCTGGTTAATTTATTACTATTAACAGCAAATGGTTCTGCTAACGGTTTACCACTGGGTCATAAACCTGCTTTTGCGGTAGGTGTTTCAGCCTCTAGTGGTGGCAGTAATCCTATTTCATTATTAAAAGGTTATGCCGCCAAAAACAGCCATCTTACTTGGTTACCATTACATGCCATTGTTCAAAATGTTGATGACTTTTTAGCTCAACCATGGGAGCCTCAAAGTGATAGTCGATTCTCGCAAGTTCAATCCCGTTTATTCGTTGGTTTAAAAAGTTTAACCATTTACGCTAAGCAATTATCAAGTGTCAGAGAAGAGCTCGTTGAGCTATCAAAAGTACACCCTTTTGGTCAATAGAGTTATCATTAGCCAATATTATACTAATCCGTCTAAAGGGCGATATGGGCGATATGGGCGATATGGGAACAGTAAAATTGCTAGTGCTTAACACGTGGCAATACAATAAGAGCATATAATGAAAAAAACAGTCGGTTATCTATTTTTAGTCTTATCTTTTGTGGTCTGGGGCATTATTGCCGCATTGCCTTTTATGGATATAACTGGTGGTCAAATGGCAGCAACAACCACAGCGTTAATTATTTCGGGTGAAGTTTTATTTCTCGTGTCTATCGCCCTACTAGGCAAAGAAGCTTGGTTAAAAATAAAATCGATTTTTAAAAGTAAAGAGTAGGTTTCTAATTGCGCGGGACAATCAATATTTGCCTAACAATTTATATAACAAAACAGCAAAAGGATCTAAGTTATGAAGTCATACCAATTACACTAATAAATTGTTCAACTTAGGGTTGTATTAGCGGAGTTAGAACAAGCAAAATTACTTAAACATAGTGATTCTATATTTATTTAATTTTGAGCTGTTATTAGTTCGCTAATACTCCCCCAAAGGGCGAGTTTAAAAGGCTTAGATGCGTCGTTATTGATTTCGACAAGGGAGTAACCATTCTCTTCAATCAATGCCTTGCCTTTAAACCTTTTAATTCTCGCTAAGTGGTCAATTGATTAATGTACTTGGTATTGTTTATAGTAACGAAAATAATTTTATTGTGAACAATGTTAAAAACCTCATTGAAGTACAGGGAATTGAAACATTTTTAAAAAATGAATTCGCTCAAGGAGCTGTTGGTGAGGTATCGGCTTTTGATGCGTGGCCTGAAGTTTGGGTTGTTGATGACGCTGATTTTGACCGTGCAATAGCCATAGTAAAATCATCACAAGGTAATAACAACGCTGACTGGGTTTGTGAAAAATGCTCGGAGAAAAACACCTCCTCTTTTGAGCTATGCTGGAATTGCCAACATGAGAATACTGAATCAATTTAACGTTAATTGATTCAGTAGCTAATATTCTATTTTAGTCAAACAAGTCGATAGTGAGTACCTGCTATCGCTTCCATAGCACATTAATTAATGCTCCCAACATAATCAAACTACCGCCAATAATAGTTGTTATTACCGGCACTTCACTAAAGTATGCCCAGCCAATAAAGACCGAAAATAGCACCTGTACATAGGAGTATGCTGTTGCTTTACTAGCATCAGCACTATTGAGTGCTTTTGTTAACCCTACCTGCCCTACTTGTGTAAATATGCCGACTAAAATTAATAAGCCCGTTGCAGGTAAACTCGGTACGACAAAATCACTACCCAGCATAATCATAGAGATGGGCAAGGCGACCATCGGAAAGTAAAAGATAATGACCGAGCTATCATCCGTTTTAGTCAGTTTTTTAATAATAATATAAGCAATAGCACTACCCAATGCGCCCAATACGCCTGCACCAATACTTATCCATGGATACTGTACACCGCTGTCTAATTGCAAGTTAGGCTGAATAATAATAAATAAGCCCAGCAAGCTGATAATGATACAAGTGATAGTTGAACGTTGAATGACTTCTTTCAAAAAGAATAGCGCCAGTACTGCGGTAAAAACTGGATGCAAATACTGTAATACAGTTGCTTCTGCTAATGGCAAGGTGGTTACCGCATAATATACAAACATCAAGGCAAACGAGCCAACGGTGCCTCGCGCAATGAGTAGCGTTTTATTATTTCCCCACATAGAGATTTTTTTACGTTTAATATCTGCGTAACTAATAATGCCCGACACGATTGCCCTTGCAGCAACAATTTCAAGTACCGGAATACCTAAACCGCTTACCTCTTTTACACAGGCAGCCATTAAGGCAAAACCTAACGCCGAGAGCAACATATACCAAACACTCATTGGTACAGAGTTTTTTATCGTAGTGAACATTTTTGTTTTTACTCGAATAGAGAAAAGGGATAGTTGTAGCTAATTTATTGACGCTATTCTACTCCTTGATCACTAATAATAAAGACTTAAAGAATATTACTTAACCTTACGCCATTATTATCAAAGCTATTACTAGCTGAATAACTGGCAGTTAAATACGCTGGTAAGTTTTTAACCTCACAAAAAAAACTAAATGAAGTAACGGGTATATATATAGAACTTATTGATCTATTAATAACTTTCTTCGCTTACACCGCTAATTTTTTACTCATCTTCTATGCCACACACCGCAAACACACTGACTATTCATTTTATTGATGAAAAATTGCACGTTGCATAAACGTTAATTTTGTTAAAAAACCAAAAGGCATAAGATATACAATATATCGAATATTGTTTATTATGATTTTTGCTACAAAGTTCGCTTAATTAATAACCATTAAATTTACAATATTTATATGGGTAGCAAAAATAAAAAAAACAACAAACAATTGATAAATAGTGCTTTTATATTGAATTTTCAACTCAAGGGTATACCAGTAATAAAATAATCTTATTGGTATGAGTTAAGTAACTAGTTATCAGATAAAAATTATAATAATAAACAAGGATAGAAAATGAGTCTCATCAACAATAAAGTCATGAGTCTGTCTATGTTAATGGTGTTATGCGCATCGTTAACTGCTGTAGCGGGAAAGCAAGCGCCAAATAACGGCCTTACTAAAGATTTAAAAGTAAAAACAAGCAAACAGAGCACATTGATTAAACAGAAAAAATTCGCAGTAGGAAATTCTTTAGCAAAAGGTTTATTAAAGAATACTAATACTGCTCAGTCTCGATTTAATGAAGCAAGCCAAGTTTGTGCCATTGATGAAAACGGTCAAGACTGGAATAAATTACAGAAAAAATTAAACCAAGAACTGAAACAACGCACCTTGGTTTCAGCTAAATCGTTAACAACTAACCGTATGGAAAGAAGTCTTGTCTCTAGCGCTGCTGCAGCTGTAGTACAAGATAATGGTATAGCTGAACGTTATTACATTCCGGTTGTGTTCCATGTTTATGGTGCAGATTTTACTTGTGATGACGCGGCACAAAGCTGTTTAACCGACGCTAAAATCATTGATGCACTACAACGCCTAAATGAAGATTTCCAAGGTACTAATACACAAGATGGTCCGATTGCACCTGAATTTCAGGCCATTCGTGAAAGCTTAAATGTTGAATTTGTTTTAGCTAAGAAATCACCAACGGGTGCTGATACAAACGGTATTGTTCGTTATGACCGTGAACAAGCGGGTTACGGTAATGGCAGTGGCGCTGATGCTGAAATTTCTGCCGATGCTTGGGACAACTTCAAGTACATGAACGTTTTCGTTATGAACGACTTGTATGATGATGGCTCAACCAATAATTCTGGTGTTGCTTGGTATCCAGATCTAACCATGACACAAGCTAATACTTCACGTGTTGTTTATAACGGCTCGTATGTTGGTGATAATACCGATGAGAACTTCCGCTCAGTATTAACACATGAATTTGGTCATTGGCTGAATTTGCCACATACATTCTCTGGTGATACCTGTTCTCTAGACAATGAAACCTTTTGTGGTTTAACCGGTGATAATAACTGTGATACACCGCAAATGTCGTTATCTACTGATATGTTTGACAACTCGCCAAACTGTCTTGGTCAACCGACCAACACAGAAAACTTCATGCACTATACCAGTAACTACGCCATGTTCACTCAAGGCCAAGTATCTCGTATGACTGCCGCTTTACACGGCGCTGCACGTTCAACGCTTTGGACAAATGACAACTTAGTTGCAACCGGCTTAGTTGAATTTACCCATAACGCTGATCACCCTTGGGATGGTATTTCTGGTGTTGATAAGGGCCCTGTAGGCGAGGTTATTGCCAGCTTTGATAACCTTTCAGCTGACAAAGATGCTATTGATACTTTTGTAGTTGATGCTCCAGCAGGAACAGAAGCATTAGCTTTTTACTTATCTGGTTACAGCCAAGACCCTGATATGTATGTATCAATGGGACAAGAGTCGACCATGTTAGCTGATGGTTCATGGAAAGCTGATTACATTTCATTTTTAAGCACAGCAACACCTGAGTTTATTGGTGTTTTAGGCCCTAAAGAGAATGAGTCATATTATGCAACAGTGCACGCATTTAGCGAATACGATCAAGCTAGGTTACAGGTATTGTCTGTTGAAGATCCTTTATTAACTGATGGCAGTAAACGCTACCATGTTGTTAAACAAGCAGGCTTGTGGTCTGCCGCTGGCGTTGCCCCTAAAAACTTTCAGTTTACAATTCCTGATGCTGCTGAAAAAGTCGTCATTGTTTTTGCTGGTGCTTATGGCGGCGATCCTGATATGTATGTCAGCCGCAATAAAGTGATAGATAAAGAAACTGCTGATTGTAAGCCTTTTAGCGCTGCTAAATTAGCTGAGTACTGTGAGTTTTCACAAGGTGGTACTTTCAACATTTCTATTGACCCCTTTGCAGAATATTGGGATGGCGAGTTACACGTTTATTATGAAACAAAAGATGAAAGCAATCAGCCTCCTTTTGCCAATACTAATCCTAACCACCAAGCCATGATTGACCATGAAGTTCACTTTAAAGGTGATGCTTCAACAGATGTAGATGGCAGTATTGTTAGCTACCTTTGGGATTTTGGTAACGGCGATAGCAGCACTGAAATGAACCCTGTTTATACCTACAGCCAATTAGGTCAGTACAACGCAAGTTTGACTGTTACTGATAATATGGAGGTAAGTAGCACAACAAACACTGTTGTAGATATTACTTTGTATAACCCAAATGACGCTACCTTATGTGAAGACTGTAGCCGTGTTTATTTAACTGAAGAAATTGGTTTATCTGCTGCTAAAGGCAGTGAGCCACGTACTTACAAATTCAGCATACCTGATGCAGCGTCCTTGGTAGTGATTGAAATAGTTGCTGGCTCAAGTGGCGATCCTGATTTACATGTTGGCCGAAACCAAATTGTTTCAATGGAATCATTTACTTGTCGCCCTTGGAAAGGTCCTGGTGCATTAGAAACATGTCAATTCAATGAAGGTGGCATATTTAATGTCATGATTGACCCTTCTGATGCTTACAGCGATGTTACGTTTAAAGCGTATTACGACATCAGAGACGATGCCGACCATTCTATGCCTAACGAGTTACCACTAGCGAATGCTGGCTCTACTTACCAAGGTTTTACTGGTAATGCATTATCACTTAATGGTGAAGGTTCAACAGATGAAGATGGCCACATTGTTAGCTACTCATGGGATTTAGGTGACGGTAATACTACTGAACTAGCAAACCCTGCACATAGCTACCAACAAGCTGGTCAATACAACATTACCTTAACGGTTACCGATAACGATGGCGCAACATCTACAGCAGCAGCAACTGTAATTGTTAACCCTGCCGGTGATATGGACGGTGACGGTGATGTTGATAAAAATGACATGCGCGCATTTTCGTTAGCGTTACGTCGTGGTGAACAGCTAGACCCTTCTTTTGACCTTAATGGTGACGGTGTTGTTAACTCACGTGATTTACGTGCAATGCGCAACCTTTGTTCGTACGAACGTTGTTCTTCAATTACACCACCACCTGAGGCACCAACAGCTGTAGCAACAAGTAATGCTAACGTTGAACTAATGCAAAGTATTGCTTTTAGTAGTATCGGTTCAATTGATAATTACGGACGCATTGTTAGTTACTCATGGGATTTTGGCGACGGTTCAACAAGTAGCCAAGCAAACCCTAGCCATATTTTTGAGCAGGTAGGTAGCTTTAATGTGGTATTAACCGTAACGGATAATGACGGCATGACAGCAACTGACACTATTGCCCTTAATGTTAATTATGGCGCCTTAGTTAACAGCTGTGCTGATCAAACAGCTTTTGAGGAGAGTACTTTAGAAGCGGGTGTTGTTACTTGTTTAGGTGAAGAAAGTCGTAAAAGCTTTTCTGTTCCAGGAATAAATAACCATAGCAGTGTGGCAATTACTGTCGCGCACTCTGCTGGTGATGTATCACTTTATTACCGTAATAATAGCTGGGTAAATATCAACAACGGTAGCTTTGATGCATCCTCAACAGAAGCTAACAATCAAGCATGTATCTACCTAGAGCTAAACGCCGAACTTGAATACTGGAGCTACATTGAACTAGCAGGTGTAAGTTCAGGAGCAACCATTGTAGTCGACTTTGATACGCAGGGTTGTCGCCCAGCTCAATAAGTAACATTACCTATAAACATTACTTATAAAGAATAGAAAAAGACAATGAAAGAAGTCAGTCACTAGGCTGACTTCTTATAAAAATTAATAACAATAAAAAATTTAAAGGAAAAACAATGAAGAAATTTATTGCCATGCTTACCTTACTTATCGGTTTCAATGCTAATGCTGGCTTATTAACTATTGATATTTCGTCTGACGACGTTACAGTGGGCGATTCAGTATCTGTCACTATTAGTGCTACTGATTTTGATGAAAGCGATCTATTTTGGTTTGACTTCAACTTTGACAATTCAGTCATGTCTTATGATGATAGCTCGATAAGCAGTGATCTAACACTATCTAATGATGATAATGGCTTAGCCGCAATACCTGAAGACTATGGTTTAGCGTTTTACTTTTCAACCGATGATTTTTTATTAAATGCATCGGGTGACTTCGTACTTGCAAGCTTTAATTTACTTGCTGATGCAGCAGGGGTTACTGATTTCTCTATCTTTGATCTTACTGTTTATGGCGTATTCGAAGAAACAGACCCTTACACTGTCGAGTTCACTGGTTCAGAATCAGTAAACGTTAACGCAAACTCAGTATCAGTACCTGAGCCAAGTACAGTATTTATGATGATGTTTGCAGGCTTTGCTTTGGTTAGCGCTCGTCGTCAAAAGAATAGCTAGTAACTTAGTAACTATTCCACGGCAAGAGCGCTTTTAATTTTAAGTCTAATGTAATGCTATAAGAGTGCCGTCGTCATCTTCGAGGTGTTTAAATCGAAGATCTATACTATTAAGTCATATGGATTTCCGATCAGAGACCTCGGAAATGACGAACATTCTACTTTGGTCTTAAAGCGCCATATATTAGTGTTGATAATGCTTGTTCGTGGTAACTATGCAAAAAACAAATTAAAAAGGCTGATAACATAGTGTTATCAGCCTTTTGTTTTAAAATAGTCACTTGCTTTAGTTTGTCACGCACTGCTTAGAGCACACAGATTACCGCGTAAAAAAAGTGATTAACGAACTAGTTAACGTACTAAGGTAAGTTGCCAGCAAACTTGTCCACTTGCTTGATACTTAGCTTCGAACGGCGTTAAGGCATCTGACGCATCAGTCACTGGCAAAGCATCAACATCGCCTTTCAAGTCAACCAGTTTAGCGGCTTGCTGAAATTCATCTAAATAAATACGCCAGTTACTGCGTAAAATAAGTTCTTTACCAATACTGGTCATTTGTGGAAAAACACCACTTCCATGCCAACGACGTTGTAAATGTTTAGACTTAGGCCAAGGGTTTGGATATAAAATATAGTGCTTAGATACTGGCCAAGCTGCCGTTTTCACTAGTCGGTAAAAGTCGTTTAAATCAGCGCGCACTAAATGATAGTTATCAGCAGTGAAACCATCATCACTATCAAAACCTTCAACATTACGATTAATTCTATGGTCTGATTTATCTACACCAATAACTAATGCTTGTGGGTTTTGTTTGGCTAAAATACGGGTACTTTGCCCTACACCACAGCAAGCATCTAAGATGATGTCACCTTCAGGATTCTCTTTTATAAAAGCTTGTACCAGAGCATCCATTTGTGAAAATGCTTCTTGTGTATGCTGCTGATAAGGTTTTTGAAAAGGGTGAGTCAGGTGTCTTTTAACGACCTCCTCCAACTTTTCATGTATACCTTCTTGATTACTAATAATCGCTTTTGAATCACCCAATGATGTTTGACTATCTAAGGTGCTATTTTTATCATTTGTGTTAGCGGTCATCTTAGCTTCTCAATCCTATGCCTTTAGAAATAAGTACCATAGCAATGGTAAATAAAGTCACAATGAAAAAGCCAATCACAGCAAAAGCAGTTACTAAACTCACATCAGATATACCTAAAAACCCATACCTAAAAGCATTAACCATATAAACAATTGGGTTGATTTGAGAAACACCCTGCCAAAATTCAGGTAATAAACTAATAGAATAAAACACACCACCAAGATAGGTTAACGGCGTTAAAATAAAGGTTGGAATAATAGAGATATCGTCAAATGAACCTGCAAAAATAGCGTTTATCAAACCACCTAAGGCAAAGGTAGCTGATGTTAGTGTTACGGTAGCAATAATCACCCAAATGTTATGCAGTTGAATATCAACAAATAACAAGGAAACAAACGTAACAATCAAGCCTACTAAAATGCCACGGCACATACCGCCGCCAACATAACCAGCCACAATCACCCAATTAGGTACTGGCGCTACTAACATTTCTTCAACATTTCGCTGCCACTTGGCGCTAAAAAATGACGAAGCTACATTCGAATAGGAGTTAGTAATAACACTCATCATAATAAGGCCAGGCACAATAAACGACATGTAATCAAAGCCACCCATTTCACCTATACGAGAGCCAATTAATGAGCCAAAAATAACAAAATATAAACTAATAGTTATGGCTGGTGGTACTAAGGTTTGCACCCAAATACGGGTAAAACGTTGGATTTCTTTCGTTAAAATACTCTTTAACGCAATAGAGTTATTCATTTACTTTGCTCCCACAGCAACGGTTTGCTGTTTAGCTTTACTGTCGCTTTTTTTGTTATTGATCAAACTAACAAATAAGGCTTCTAAGCGGTTACTTTTATTACGCATACTTTGCACTTCAATATCGCCAGCGTTTAATTGCGCAAAGACTTGATTAAGATTTTGCGACTTATTCAAATCAACTTCTAAGGTATGATCATCAACAACACGATAAGCAATTTCCGGTGATTGCTTGGAAAAATGTTCCAGTTCACTCAAGGTAGCGCCAACTTTAATATCAAAAACAAACGTTTCAACATCTAGCTGCGCTAATAATTTTTTCATACTGGTATCTTCAACAATTTCACCACCATCAATAATAGCAATATTGCGACAAAGCATTTCAGCTTCTTCTAAATAATGCGTAGTTAGAATAATGGTAATACCTTGCTGATTTAACTCACGAAGAAAATCCCACATTGACCGGCGTAGTTCAATATCTACACCCGCAGTTGGCTCATCTAATATCAGCATTTGTGGCTCGTGCATTAAAGCACGGGCAATCATCAAACGTCTTTTCATACCACCTGAAAGTGCACGAGCGGGTTCGTCACGCTTGTCCCACAATTCAAGTTGCTTTAAATATTTTTCTGCACGTTGTATTGCTACAGACTTACTTACGCCATAGTAACCTGCTTGATTCACTAAAATATTAACTAACGGCTCAAACTGACTAAAGTTAAATTCTTGTGGTACTAAACCAATAAAGCTTTTAGCTTTTTCTAAATCAGTATCAATATCATAACCAAATACTTTTACCTGACCGCCGGTTTTATTCACTAAGGAAGTGATCACACCAATAGAGGTAGACTTACCAGCGCCATTAGGGCCAAGTAAGGCAAAAAAGTCACCTTTTTCTACAGTTAAATCAATACCTTTTAGGGCTTGAAAACCGCCTTTATAGGTTTTTTCTAATGCGCTAATCTCTAGTGCGTAAGTCATACTAGTTGCCAGTAAAATATGGATGGATTATAAATATGGAGCCTAACAGTTCATTTTCAAGAGCGCGACCAGTTTATTTAACGGGAAAGTCAGGCTGTTCATCGACTTTCGCTTGAACACAGATTGTATACAATTTATAGTGCCTGCTTGTATTATACCCATTACTATTCAAGATGCAGGTTTCAGAGAGCTTTGATTGGTAACGGGTATATACCATCCTCCATTAATTTCCCGCTTTACGATTACCCAGTACTTTGCCAAGTGCATAGACTTGGTACATTTGTCATAGGGAATAAAAGTTTAAGGAACATTATGCTACAAAGACACTTCACCTCTTCTATAGCGAAACTATTCGTTACCACGGCCATTGCTTTATCACTGTCTGCTTGTCAAAGCACCAATGAAAAACATGATAAACCAACAGCGCAGCAAACAGTTCCAACGCTTAGCCTTAAAGAAATTTATCAAGATAAAGCATTTAAGTCTGAAACAATCGGCCAAATTCGCTGGCTTAAAGATGGTAGTGGTTACCTTGCTTTAGAAACCTCAAAAGAGAGTGAGGACGATGCAAGCAAAAGCAAAGACATAGTCCAATATGACTCTGCAACCTTAAAGCGCACAGTATTAGTTACTGCAAAGCAACTAACGCCAGCAGGCACAAAAGAAGCATTGAAAATAGATGACTACCTTTTTTCAAAAGATAACAGTAAATTATTAATCTATACCAACAGTAAAAAAGTATGGCGTTCAAAAAGTCGTGGCGATTATTGGTTGTTTGATTTTAGTAATAACCAACTCAGCCAATTAG
>Ga0209396_1005810_pt1 | contig 11544 bp, 9 predicted proteins | sample GOMGulsemesocosm_6_FD_184638 | JGI IMG/M metagenome (GOLD analysis project Ga0209396, IMG submission 184638) | Methane-oxidizing microbial communities from mesocosms in the Gulf of Mexico - GOM8C Gulf of Mexico (SPAdes) (version 2) | ecosystem: Environmental > Aquatic > Marine > Cold seeps... | reverse complement strand
TAATATAATTATAATGGAGTCTTAAATGTTCTGTATTCAATGTGAGCAAACTGTTCAAACGCCTGTATCTAAAGGCTGTTCTTATACTCAAGGTATGTGTGGTAAAACGGCTGACGTTTCAGACCTACAAGACGTATTAGTATTTAACTTACAAGGTGTGTCTTTCTGGGCAGAACTAGCACGTAAATACAACATCATTGATGCTGAAATCGACGCTTGGGCACCTCGTGCATTCTTCTCTACATTAACTAACGTTAACTTTGTACCAGAGCGTATTACTGAATACACTGAAATTGCTGAGCGTTACAAGATCCAACTAAGCACACAAGTAATGGCAGCCGCAGCAGCAGCCGGTGACACATTACCTGAACTATCTCCTGCAGCACAATTTGTATTACCAAACACTGCTGAAGAAATCATGAACTTCGCACCAGAAGCAGCGGTTAACCGTGGCCACGAAGAGCTACACGAAGACATTATTGGTCTGCGTTTATTATGTCTTTACGGCCTTAAAGGTGCTGCAGCATACATGGAACATGCCCATGTACTTGGTCAAAGTGAAGAATCAATCTGCGCTGAATACCACCAGATCATGGCTTTCTTAGGTACTGAACCGACAGACGCGAATGCCCTACTTGAAACATCAATGCAAATTGGTTTATTAAATTACCGCATTATGGAAATTTTAGACCGCGGTGAAACCAATACCTTTGGTCACCCACAACCAACACAAGTAAACGTAAAACCTGTTGCGGGCAAATGTATTCTTGTTTCTGGCCATGACTTACATGATTTAGAAAAAATTCTGCAACAAACCGAAGGTAAAGGCATTAACGTTTATACCAATGGCGAAATGTTACCTGCACACGGTTACCCAGAACTAAACAAATACCCACACTTAGTTGGTAACTTCGGTAGTGCTTGGCAGAATCAACAGAAAGAATTCGCTAACTTCCCGGGTGCGATTGTGATGACATCTAACTGTCTAATCAATCCAAACGTGGGTCAATACGCAGACCGTCTATTCACGCGTAGCATTGTTGGCTGGCCGGGTGTTGTGCATATTGAAGGCGATGATTTCTCACAAGTAATCGAGTGTGCGTTAGCACAATCAGGTATTGCACATACTGAAATCGAACACATGATCACTGTTGGCTTCGGTCGTAACGCATTAATGGAAGCTGCACCTGCAGTTATCAAGGAAGTTAAAGCCGGTAACATCAAACATTTCTTCCTCATCGGTGGTTGTGATGGCGATAAAGAAGAGCGTAGTTACTTCACTGACATTGCGGTGAATACACCAGAAGATTCAGTAGTACTGACGCTGGCTTGTGGTAAATACCGTTTCAACAAGAAAGAGTTTGGCGATATCAATGGCATTCCTCGTCTATTAGATGTTGGTCAATGTAACGATACTTACTCTGCAATTCAGTTGGTATTAGCACTGGCTGAAGAGTTTGATTGTGGTGTTAATGAACTACCATTAAGCATCGTTTTATCTTGGTTCGAGCAAAAAGCAATTGTAGTGTTATTAACGCTATTCGCTTTAGGCATCAAAGGTATTTATACCGGTCCTACTGCACCAGCATTCTTAACTGACAACTTAATCAAAGCATTACAAGATAACTTTGATATGCGCAGTGTTGGTGATGTTGAAACTGACTTAGCAACTATGTTAGCTGGTAAATAGCGATCAGAATCCGCATTGGTTAAAGACGTTCGACACGCCGTAAACCCATCCATGGGGGCTTGGGTTGGCATCCATGCCAACAACAGTCGACTTACTTTAATCAATGCTCATGGTTTCAGATCTGCATTCGCCTTAGAAATACAATCACCATTATTTTATTTAAATATGAGCGGTTGTATTTATATTCCATTCAGCCTTTAATTATTACAGCCATAGGTGCAACTAATGTCTTCTTCAAATACGCCTTCATCCACGCTATCAGCACCGGCACTTAAGCCCCTTAAACTAAATAGTTCAGGTCTGGGTCAATCAACAAAACCTTCACCACCAAAGCTGTCACCACCCAAGCTTAGCTTTTCTCTCGGTGGCGGTAGTTCAAAGAACTCATCAAAGCTTTCAACACCAAAATTGAATTTCACACTTGGTGAAACAGTCATTAAGCCAAGCGTAAAATCGAGCATTAAACCAACAATATGGTCACCTGCAACCACATCATTAGTCTTGGTTAAGCGTGAATTAGAAACACATGATTCAATGAGCTTTACCTTTGCCGCAGCAGATCAAACCCTGTTTGATTTTAAGCCTGGTCAATTCGTGACTTTAGCGGTAGAAATCGAAGGTAAAACCCATTATCGCGCCTATTCAATTAGCTCAGTGCCACAGCAAAAACAATTACGTTTAACCATTAAGCGCGTACCCGATGGTTTAGTCTCTAACTGGCTGGCAGATAACTTGAGTATCGGCGATAGCTTGTCAGCATTAAACATTGCAGGTCAATTCAATAGCAGTGATTGCAAACACAAATCTAAACTACTGCTTATCAGCGCGGGCTGCGGTATCACTCCAGTCATGTCGATAGCAAAGACATTACTAGCGCATAATAGCGATGCTGACATTGAGTTCTTACATTGCGCCCGAGATAAAGACAACATTATCTTTCATGATGAAATGCTGACCTTACTAGCTCAGCATAAAAACTTTAACGTTCAATTATTGTTAGAAAACAGTGACGGTTTTGCTAGCTTCAGTGCTAATAACAGTGCTACGAATCGTACTGCATTGTCACATCAAACCGGCATGGTGAGTAAAGACGTTATTCAACAGTTGTATCCAGATTTACAAGATCGCACCATTTTCCTGTGCGGCCCTGTTGGTTTTATGAAAGCGGTTGAAAATATAGCTCAAGAAAGTGACTTTGGCATGGCTAACTTTTTCCAAGAAAGCTTTACTCCAGCAGCAGATAACAAACAACAAGATCAGCTCTCATTAAACGCATCAGGAGTATCAGACGCAGCCACTGTGATGTTATACGTACCCGACTTTTCTGTAGAGAAAGAGGTTGTACAAGGTTCATCACTGTTGGAACTATTAGAGAATAATGGTGTGCCGATTATTGGTGCATGTCGTGCGGGTGTTTGTGGTTCGTGTAAATGTAAAGTCACCAAAGGTAAGGTTAAATCGACCAGTAGTGAAACACTCACTGCAGCAGAAATTGAACAAGGGTTTGTATTAGCCTGTTCAAGTACAGTCGAAGGCGATCTCGCTGTAGCACTCAGCTAATAAAGCCAATGAGTGAGATAAAATAATACACCATTATTTACAGGAGCAGTAGCATCGAGGTATTGTAGAGTGGCAGGCTTTATTGGTATCTCGATTTTGTTTTTCGAACGATTTCTCAATCCCTCAATCCCTCTATAACGTTAAGCCCTTTCTTCCGTTAATTTATAATAATTTAAAAATGAATATTGACCTGTCTAAGGCTTCATAGTTTATAGTCTACTTATCACTGAGGGGACATGAATGTATAGAATTTCTGAATTAGCACAAAAAGTTAACTTAAGCCGCTCTACTTTGCTTTATTACGAAAAGCTCGGGCTAATTTCATCTAAACGACAAGTAAATGGCTATCGAAGCTATTCCGAGTTCGATCTTCAGCGAGTGAAATTGTTGCAACAATTACAGTCAGGTGGATTATCGCTTAAAGAGTGCCAAGCATGCCTTGAAGCCAAAATTAATCGAGAGCAATTACTTCAACGACTGCATATATTGGATGAAGATATAGCCCAAAAACAGAAGTCGAGAGAACTCCTTTCGTCAATGTTGGGGATGAGCTCAATGAGAGATTGGCACCAAGCTACAGATAAACACGCGCCATCAGCTCACTTAGATTGGTTAATCACTCAGGGATTTAGTGAAAAACAAGCATTGAGGTTAAAGTGGTTATCGAAAGATATGAATAATCATGAGCAATACATGCGTGAGTTTGAGTTCATCTTTGATGGATTAGACAGGCTAGGACCAAGCTCCCAAAGTGACTCAATAAAGGCACTCAATAGCATTTCAGTTAAAACGGGTGAACTGTTAGAAATTGGTTGCGGTAAGGGGGCAAACACCATCGTTCTCGCTAAGCATGCTCAGTTTTCAGTTACTGGGTTGGATAATGATGAATACAATCTAAGTTGCTTAAAAGAGAATTTAGCTCAGCAGCGAGCTTTTAAGCAATTATTTTCACCACAACAAGTAGAACCCATTTGTGCAAGCATGACAGATATGCCTTTTTCAGATCAACAGTTTGACATTATCTGGTCTGAAGGCAGTGCCTATATCATGGGGGTTAAGCAAGCATTGGAAAGCTGGAAACGCTTTATTAAAAAGGACGGGTATTTAGTTGTTAGTGATTTAGTCTGGTTAACTGACTCACCTGATGATGAAGTTCAGCAATTCTGGCTAGACGCTTATCCTGAAATGGCAACAGTTCCCTGTCGATACAAAATGATGGAAAAAGCTGGTTATCAGGTGATTGATAGCTATACGTTGAATCAACAATCTTGGGATAACTATCTGCAGCCTTTGCAGCAAAAGGTTAGTCAATTAGCAGACCATATTTTTGTATCCCCAGCATTAGCAGATTTACAAAAAGAGTTGAACATTCACAACAACTACTTAGGCCAATATGGCTATCAAATGTTTGTACTTAAAATTAGAGATTAATATGAAAATAAGAACAGAAATAACGGCAGATAATAACGCGATAGAAACATTAACTTATCGTGCTTTTGAGAATCACCCTCACCATGCTCCCGGTGCAACACCGACCGAGCATCTCATTATTAATAAATTACGTGATGCAGGGGTACTGACTGTATCTTTAGTGGCTGAAGATGACACTGGTATTATTGGCCATATTGCACTATCTCCAGTCTCTATTAATGGTGTTGCATCTAATTGGTATGGACTTGGACCTGTATCCGTTATTCCTGAGCGCCAAGGAGAAGGGATTGGACGCCAACTAATCGAAGCCAGTTTAGCAAAAATAAAATTCAAAAATGCAGATGGCGTAGTCTTACTTGGTGAACCTGATTATTACGGTCGCTTTGGTTTCGAAACACATGCAAATTTAACGCTTCAAGGCGTGCCGCCAGAATATTTTTTGATTAAGTCATTATGTAATGATGACTATACGACTACAGACAAGACTATACCCGTGGGTGACGTCACCTACCATTCTGCATTTAATGAATCTTAACTCAACACCGTCTTATGGCGATGCTGGTACGACTTAGGACTAAGACCATAGAAACGTTTGAAAATACGGCTAAAATGACTGCTACTAATAAAACCCAGTTCAAAGCTAACTTGCGTGATCTGCATACCAGTTTTAATCAGTTCAGCTGCTTTTTTCAAACGTTGCTGCTGTTGAAATGCCAATGGCGTACAGCCGAGCTGTAGTTTGAATTGATTAAAAAATTTGGTTCGGCACATGCACGCAATACGACATAGCTGGTCTATATCAATGCACTCATGTAAGTGTTTATTAATATATTCAATCACCATAGTTAAACCGCTGTGATCCGGCTGCTGCTGACAGAATGACATCATAAAGTCACGACTTTGCTGGCGTAACAAACGTACCGTCAATTCTGATACCGCTAAATTAATCATATAACTACGATCAGGATCGTTATCAACATACAAATCTGTCATGCGCTGTAACAATGCTTGAGTCTGGGCATTATGATGAGTATGCAATAGCTGTTGCTGATATTGCAGAGGACCAAATTCACTGTGTTTTTCTGCTTGCGCATTGAGGTTATCGGCTATCTGGCTAATACGGTCAGTTGTGATTTCAATCGCCAAACAACGGGTTGGCGCGGCTAAACTGGCAACCGGAAAATCGATTTCAACACTTTGACTCGGCGCTAATACAAAAGATTCATGCGGCACAAAATCACTGTCATAGCTTGCATCCTGAGTATGCATCACTTTTTTACCCGTGAGCATGGCGCAAAACAAGGGCTGATCAGACTTCAACTCCACCCGTTTAGCTTGTTGAAACGTATCATAAATACTTAGCTGAGACTCAGGACCGTCATAACTGGTTTTATTCTCCACCATGACTTGTGGCTGAAATTCTGGTTCTCGATTAGGCTCTCGATTAGATAGTATCTGCATCACACACTTCCTTGTTATGGACTGACAGTCAAATTTTGCGAACTCCCAGCGCAGTTTATGACACATCGTCATGATACCGTCACTATCTCGCAAAAAACAATAACTAAAGGAAAGAGTTATGATCTATGCAGCACCTGGAACGAAAGATGCACTTATTAATTTTAAGCCACGCTACCAAAATTTCATTGGTGGTCAATGGGTAGAGCCTCAAAACGGCTGCTACTTTGACAACATTAGCCCAATAAATGGCGAAGTCATCTGTGAGATTCCACGTTCAAACTACCTAGATATCGAACTTGCACTGGACGCAGCGCATAAAGCCAAAGACGCATGGGGCTCGGCTTCTGTCACCGTTCGCTCTAATACCTTACTGAAAATCGCCGATCGTTTAGAAGCAAATATCACCAAATTAGCAATCGCAGAAACCTGGGACAACGGTAAACCTATCCGTGAAACTTTGGCTGCAGACATTCCTTTAGCGGTTGATCACTTCCGTTACTTCGCTGGTTGTTTACGTGCTCAAGAAGGCAGTATTGGTGATCTTGACGAAAATACCGTGTCGTATCACTTCCATGAACCACTTGGAGTCGTAGGCCAGATTATTCCATGGAACTTCCCTATTTTAATGGCAGCATGGAAATTAGCACCAGCATTGGCCGCAGGTAACTGCGTGATCTTAAAACCTGCTGAACAAACGCCTGCATCTATCTTGGTATTGATGGAGCTAATTGAAGACTTACTACCACCTGGTGTATTAAATATCGTCAACGGTTACGGCGCAGAAGCAGGTCAGGCTCTTGCCACCAGCACGCGTATCGCGAAGATCGCCTTTACTGGTTCTACACCTGTTGGCTCACATATTCTAAAATGCGCAGCAGAAAATATCATTCCATCAACCGTTGAACTCGGCGGTAAATCACCGAACATCTTCTTCGCCGATATTATGGACCATGAAGATGCGTACCTAAGTAAATGTATCGAAGGTGTGGTGTTAGCGTATTTCAATCAAGGTGAAGTTTGTACCTGCCCATCACGCTTATTAGTCCATGAAGATATCTACGAGCAGTTTATGGCGAAGATCATTGAGCGTACCAAGATGATTAAACGTGGCAATCCATTAGACATCGAAACCATGGTTGGTGCGCAAGCGTCGAAAGAACAGTTTGAGAAGATCTTAAAATACATTGAAATTGGTAAGGCAGAAGGCGCTGAACTACTCATCGGTGGCGGTATTGAAGAAGTACATACCGATTATGAAGACGGCTTCTATATCCAACCGACACTGCTTAAAGGCACCAATAAAATGCGCATCTTCCAAGAAGAGATCTTTGGACCAGTGATCGCAGTAACCACTTTCAAAACTGAAGAAGAAGCGCTTGAATTAGCCAATGATTCTGAATTTGGTTTAGGTGCTGGTGTTTGGAGTCGCGACATGAATGTGGCTTACCGTATGGGCCGTAAGATCCAAGCTGGTCGTGTATGGACAAACTGCTACCACATGTACCCTGCCCACGCAGCGTTTGGTGGTTATAAGAAATCAGGTGTCGGCCGCGAAACTCATAAGGTGGCACTAGAACATTATCAACAGACTAAAAATTTACTAGTCAGTTACGACGTTAACCCGCTTGGTTTCTTTTAATTAAGCTTCTATTCTAGTTTATTCAATTAGCAGCTTAACGGTTATCTTATTATCGTTAAGTTGCTAAATTAGACCTCTGCCCCTGCTACTCACCCCGAAGTACTCATCTTGGTTTGCCATACATCTTATCATTTAAAAGTAACCCTCAGAACAGCCATATTTATGTTTAATGAAAGCTATGAAATAGTATTGTTCTATACCGTATCATTAGCCTTTTGGTAAGAGCTCTCAAATTGCCAAAAGACAATCAGGTTTATCTTGATAGTGGGAATTAATACAATATAATCAGGTGCATAGCTAGTATTGCGCATCATTTACAAGACCGCTCGACTTGTCAGAAATAAGCAATGAAATAATTTCTAATTAAACCTTACTTTTATATCGGTTAATTGACTTTGTAATGGTGAATGGATTTGGAGGTTCGAGACGTCACTATATAAATGTTTTAAGAAATAGGCGTGCATCAAATGGTAACAAATATGAATTAGTTCAGTGTAGTGAGAATAAACAATGTTACTCGAAGCTATGCCTGACTTTATGCATTACAAGCTGATCCAATATTTAAATAAAAGACACAACAAAACAAACGCATAACGGCTGTCACTGTTGTTTTCGGCGTTATGAAATCCCACCTCTTTTACGGAGATTAAATAGATGAATAAAGAATTGGCAAAAAAAGTAATGATGGAGATCGGTCACGAATATGGGTATGAAGTATACGAGGGTAGCTCTACAATAGAAGTATATTTTGACCGTGCTAAGCACGGAATTGCCTTCCAAATTAAGGAATCAACTCACCCGACAGCCAAAGAAGAGGGCTGGCTTCAAGTTCATCACTGGGAAGGTGAGTCAGAAGAGTATGGCCCAGCTTTACACTCTTTACGTACAATGGGAGATGTAATTGCATTTACTCAAACCTTAATAACATTTTCTCAAGTAAAATCAAAACGTAAGTAATTTCATAACAAATTGCTTCAACGGAAAAATAACAGTTGGCTATCGCTATATACAAAAATATTAGTTTGGAGTTGACTTGAAGTTCGGGAAAGTGGTTAAGTATCTTGAAAATGGCTTTGGATTTATTTCACTATTAAGCAATCAAAGTAGTTTAAAGAAAGAAGATCTAAGCCATTTCTATCCAGTAATGGCTTAGAGTTAAACAGCTTGCAGTGAACATCTCATCCAAAACTCAAATCCCCCCCCACCACACCAAATCCCAGCAACACATAATAACTTGCATTTTCTTACCAACTAATAGATCATTTGTATAGTCAATTAAGCTTAATTGATTACTCCATTATACTGCAATTAAAGTTAGATGTTATTAAGGTTAGACGCTATGAACAGTTCGCCGCGCTATATTCAAATCCAAGACTTTATTCTTGAAAAAATCAATTCTCACGTTTGGATGCCTGGAAGCAAAATCCCGACAGAACTCGAATTAACTAAACAGTTTAGTGTTAGTCGTATGACGGTGAATAAAGCGATCCGTGATCTAGTCAACAAAGGTCTACTGGAAAGAACGCCGCGATTAGGTACGTTTGTCTGCCAGAAAAAGGTGGAATCATCACTCAGTGACATTCGTAATATTGCAGATGAAATCCGCCAACGTGGCCGAACATACAGTAATAAAATCCTCCGTCAGGTAACCATACAAGCGGATGACGAGATAGCCATGAGATTGGGCGTTAAACTTGAAACAGCTATCTTTTTCAGTGAAATAATTCACTTTGAAGACGGTATCGCCTTGCAACTGGAATTACGTTGGGTTAATCCACAATTTGCACCACAATACATTGAACAAGACTTTAATTTGGCGACACCAAATGAATACCTCACCAAAAATTGTCCATTAAGCTCGATTGAACATACCGTTGAAGCAGTAATGCCAACCGCCTCTATCCAGCAGCACTTGGATTTAACGGCGCAACAACCTTGTTTATTACTCAATCGTCGCACGTGGAGCAAGCAAGATCTAATCAGTGTTGCCTTACTTTATCACCCAGCAGATAAATACAAACTAAGCCTAAAAGCCGAAATATAACACCCGCATTTAAATCATTATCCCAAACAATGTGTCGGTTTTTTTAAATCGACTACGGTCATAAAAACACATTCATTTTATTAACAAAACCAGAACTTAGTCACAACAAGTTAATTTAAAACTTGCCATTTGTATCTAAATTGTCTATTTATTTGTATATACATTTAAATGACGTGAGATTCTGATGAGTTTACTGCTAACGAATACAACAATTGTATCCATGGATCAAAGTGATTCTGATTACCAAACACAGCCACATTGTTTCATTGCAATTACGCACGGTAAGATAGTCGAAATAGGTCCGATGCAGCAGTGCCCGACAGCAGATTACTCACAAATTATTGATTGCCAAGACCGTCTTATTACACCGGGTCTTATCGACAGTCATACCCATCTGGTTTTTGCTGGCAACCGCGCCAAAGAATTTGAGCAACGCTTAACTGGCGTACCGTATGAAACAATCGCCAAACAAGGCGGTGGTATCCTTTCAACTGTTAATGCCACTCGCGCAGCAAGCGAAAGCCAACTTGTTGAACTCGCGCTACAACGTCTATCAGCACTGACCGCAGATGGCGTCACCACGATTGAAATCAAATCTGGTTACGGCTTAACGCTAGAAGATGAATTAAAAATGCTACGTGCAGCTAAACAATTAGAGCAGCATGCAAGCATCAAGGTATCAACAACACTACTCGCCGCACACGCCGTACCGCCTGAATATAAAGACAATGCCGATAGCTATATCCGTTATGTGTGTGACGAAATTATACCAGCAGCAGTTACAGCTAAACTCGTAGACGCTGTGGATGTATTCTGCGAAGGCATCGGCTTTAATTTAGCGCAAACCAAAGCCGTATTCGAAGCCGCTTTATCTCACGGTTTAGGCATTAAAGGTCACACCGAGCAATTAAGCAACCTTGGCGGCAGTGAACTTGCCGCAAAAATGGGCGCTACCTCGGTTGATCATATCGAGTACCTTGACGAACAAGGCGTGAAAGCACTTGCCCAGCATGGCACCGTCGCCACTCTACTTCCTGGCGCATTCTACTTTTTAAGAGAAACCCAATTACCACCCATTGAATTGCTGCGTCAACATAACGTGCCAATGGCATTAGCAACCGATTTTAACCCAGGTACCTCCCCTATCGCATCGTTAACTATGATGATGAATATGGGTTGTACTTTATTTAGATTAACACCTGAAGAAGCATTACGTGGCGTAACATGCCATGCAGCACGCGCATTAGGATTGCAAGATTCACGTGGCCAAATTCAAGTTGGCTATGATGCTGATTTAGCAATCTGGAATATCGAACATCCTGCACAGTTGGCTTATGAAGTGGGCACACCAAGATTACACTCTCGCATCGTTAACGGAAAGATTTGTCATGACTAAAACTATGTATCCGGCAGCAAGCAATTACGCTGCAACCAATGCCGAAATTTGGCAAGGTCGCATTGACGCCGAAGACGGTGAAGCAGGCATGCGTTTTCATCAAAAAGTCTCTTTAATTGGTGAAAACGAGCAATTAACAAACCAAGCAGGAGTCGTCCTACTCGGTTTCGCTTGCGATGAAGGTGTGAAGCGTAACAAAGGCCGCGTTGGCGCAGTACAAGCACCGGATCTTATCCGTAAAGCGCTGGCTAATACCGCATGGCATCATGACAATGCCGTTGCTATAGATACAGGTACTAGCACATCGACTTTCGTTGATGCAG
>Ga0209396_1005809_pt1 | contig 11545 bp, 14 predicted proteins | sample GOMGulsemesocosm_6_FD_184638 | JGI IMG/M metagenome (GOLD analysis project Ga0209396, IMG submission 184638) | Methane-oxidizing microbial communities from mesocosms in the Gulf of Mexico - GOM8C Gulf of Mexico (SPAdes) (version 2) | ecosystem: Environmental > Aquatic > Marine > Cold seeps... | reverse complement strand
ATAGCTAACATAATTATCAAAGCATTAAATAAAAATATGGGGTGTTTCAATATAGGCTTGAACTGTCTAAACGATATTAATTTAGTATTTCGTATTGTCGTGTTTGGTCGTGTTTCTGGCAAAGCAAAAAATACAGCTATTCCTGCAATGAGTGCATACAAACCCATGACATAAAAGTTACTACGCCAGCCTAACTGCTCTGTTAAAATACTACCTAATAAAGGTGCTATTGCCGGAACACAACAAATAATACTACTTAAATAGCTATATATTACGCCACTTTTAATTGGATCGTATCTATCTCGAACACTGGCAAACGAAACCACAACCATAGCACAAGCACCAAACCCTTGAGTCATTCTAAATAACATAAATGCCTCATAATGATTTACCCATGCTAATAAAAATGACGAAATACAATAAATAACAAGGCCACCAATTGCAATCGGACGTCGACCAAAACGATCTGATAATGGCCCACTTATTAATTGACCAAGCCCTAAGCATAAAATAAATACCGTTATACTCCATTGCATTTGAGTAATATCTACTGAGAAATCTTCTGACATCAAAGGCAAAGCAGGCAGATATATATCAATGGCCAACGGGCTAAAAATAACCATTAGCATAAGCAATAACAAAGTACTCAGGTTTATCATTTGTGACTCCTAAAATAAGAGAACACATTATATGAAATTATCAATATGAGCAGAAATGAATTATCATAAATACAATTATTCCATTTTGGAATTTCAGTTTTGAGTAAACTAGATCTTAATTTATTACGAGTATTACAAATCTTGCTCGAAGAACTAAATGTAACCGTTGCAGCTGATAGAATGCATTTAAGTCAATCCGCAGTAAGTAAACATTTAGCTAAGCTAAGAGAAATGTTTGGTGATCAACTCTTTGACCGAACAGCACAAGGCTTAAAAGCAACGCCTCGTGCACTTGAATTAGCGCCACAATTGAATTTGATCATTCAGCAATTAGAGCAACTAACTCGGCCTAACGCTTTTCAACCTTCATTAAGTAAACGACAATTCAATATTCACTTATTAGATACGGCATATTCGTTAACTTTTCCATTTTTCATGCCTGCCCTATTAGAGAAATCCCCAAATATAAGATTAAAAACAAAAAGTTGGCAACCAAATAGTCTAGATTCACTACTAAAATGTGAAATAGATATGGGAATAGCCTGCAGAGAGTGGGATAAACGATCTCCTATTCATATTGAAGATATTCCATCTGATTTAAATCATATTGAGCTGATCCGAGAGCACTCTGTATGTCTAGTCAGAGAAGACCATCCTGTATTAAAGCAACACTGGGATCTCGAATCCTTTTTAAAATTTAGGCATATCCAAGTTTCTTTTGGTGGCATGGAACAATGGTTATTAGATGATGTATTAAATTTACACAATCTAAGCCGAGATATCGCTATTGATATGCCTGATTTTCATAGTGCTATGAGTTTATGTGAACAAAGTGATTTAATTTTATGTGCACCTGCTCGATATGCTAAAAAAATAGCAAAAAGCTTTAAGATAAAAGTGCTAAAAATTCCGGTTGATATAGAGCCTGGCGCATACGTATTACTTTGGAATAAACATTTTGAGCAAGATTCTGGACATAAATGGCTTCGAGAGTTGATAATCAATAATGTAAATAAGCAAAATTTGGCACTGTAATAATACCCATAAATATATGAACAAGCTAAATGCGCTGAATATAAATGTCAGAGCTAATATTTTATAAAGCCATCAGAAGATGGCTGTATAAAATAGAAAGTTTATTGTTTATTTTTTGCCTTTTGCTCAGCTGCTTTTTGATACCATTTAGATGCTTGTTCAGGGTCTTGTGTTACGCCTTGTCCATTAGAGTATAAAACGCCAAGTTGATATTGCGCCTTTGCATCACCTTGTTCAGCTGCTTGAGTGAACAAATTAACAGCTTGAACATAGTCTTGAGTAATACCTTGCCCCTTTGTATACATAATACCGAGTGCTGTTTGTGCTTTTTTATAACCTTGTTTTACTGCTTTTTCATACCACATAACCGCTTGTTTATAATCTTGAGAAGTACCATGTCCTTTTTCATACATTTTGCCTAAGGTATATTGCACATGTTCGTTGCCATCTTCTGCAGCTTTGGTATACCATTTTAATGCAAGGCTATCATCTTTAATAACCCCATTGCCGTTTTGATAAATCATAGCAAGGTGAAATTGAGAACGCGCATAATCTTGCACGGCTGCTTTTGTGTGCCACTCAATCGCCTTTTTATAATCTTGTGTTGTGCCTCTACCTTTTTCATACATCATGGCCAAGGTATGTTGCTCTCTCGCACCACCTTGCTCAGCCGCTTTCATATACCAAGTAAATGCTGCATCTAAATCTTTATCGACACCTTTTCCTTTGCTGTACATATAGCCTAAATAGCTTTGAGCAGAAACACTGTTTTGAGCAGCTGCAACTTTGAAAAGTGACAGTGCTTTTGTGTAGTTAGCTTTTTTATATTCTATTTTTCCTTTGGCAAACTCATCCTTAGCTATCACGGAGAAAGATAAAAACATAATTAAACAGCTTTGTATTAAAATTAATGTGATGGAATTTCTCTGCAAATGATACATATTTTATCCTTTATTATAATATCACCCACAAGATTACACTTGTAATATGAAATGTCAATTACAAGTGTAATATTTAAGTTGTAATGTCAGAGATATGTTTAAAGAGGTTTAACCATATGCAAGGTTTCAGGTTCAAACCCTAAGTTATTATAAAAGCCTTTGGCTTTTTCGTTATTAGCGAACACTTCTAAATGCAATAAACGATAACCTTGCTGTTTTGACCAGTTTTCAGCACCTTTCATTAATAACTTTCCCACTCCCATACCTTGTGCTTGTTTAGTTACTGCAAGTAACGGCACTGTGCCACAGATTTCATTTGATATGCTATCTTTGTGTTCGCATACATAAATGAAACCTAATGATTGACTCGAATTTTCAGCAATTAAGGTGATATGGGCCACTGATGTTTGATTTAACATCTGAGCTATATAGTCATCTTGCATTTTTGCAACTACGCTATCGTTATGCCATGTCAAGTCTGCTACTTTTGCAAGATCTGGAGATAGTTTAAAAATGAATCCATAATCTCTGTGATGTGCATCTCTTATTGTTATTTCTGTTGTCATTACTATTTAGTTAACCAAGTTACTATTCAATTACTTTAATATTAACGCGCCTTTTTCACTGTGCACAAGTGAAAAGAAACTTTTTATGTCCATTTAACCTACAAAGTAACTTATTGATAAAACATAAATGAAAACAGGAGCCACTTCGACTTAATGGGGCTGCTGTGCTAATATTCACTAACAAATCTTTGCTTACTCATACATCACACTTTTTGAGTAACACTCAAACTTCTCTCGATTTTAATTAGCTTTCCAACGATGGACTGTGACAAAAGATAACAGTATTGAGACTAAGTTAATGCGCAACATTAACTGATACATAAACACGGCTAATAAATTTATGAAAAATAATACAGATATTTATAGTATCGATAGTACCGACTATAAAATAGGGCAAGATAATGTTCAAAAATGGGGGTTTGATGTTCATAATCCGGTTTTTGGCGTCAGCACAGCTTTAATATTCATGTTTCTACTTGCTATTTTAGTGAGTGAACCAGAAACAGCTAAAACCGCTTTAGATGGAATTAAGTGGAAAATCATTGGTACATTTGATGCGTTATTTATGTGGTCAGGTAATATTTTTGTATTATTTTGCTTGGCACTCATTTTTTCTCCCTATGGTAAAATCCGGATTGGTGGAGCTGATGCCAAAACAGATCATTCTCGCCTTTCATGGTTTGCAATGCTATTTGCTGCAGGTATGGGAATTGGACTTATGTTTTGGGGCGTAGCTGAACCTGTTGCCTATTTAACCTCATGGTATAAAACGCCTTTAGGTGTTGAGCCTAATACTGCTGAGGCTGCACGTTTAGCTTTAGGAGCAACCATGTATCATTGGGGCCTACATCCTTGGGCAATATATTGTGTTGTCGCTTTATCTTTGGCATTTTTCACCTATAACAAAGGCTTACCTCTATCTATTCGTTCTATCTTTTATCCTATATTGGGCGAGAAAACTTGGGGCTGGCCTGGTCATATCGTAGATATACTCGCCGTTTTAGCAACATTATTTGGTTTGGCGACCTCTTTAGGTCTTGGTGCACAACAAGCCACCAGCGGCATTAATCATGTATTTGGCACTGATGGCGGCATTGGCATGCAAATATCAGTGATTATTGTTGTCACTGCATTAGCAGTTTTCTCAGTTGCCAGAGGATTAGAGAGTGGCGTAAAACAACTCAGTAAAATTAATATGGTACTGGCTTTTGCCTTATTGGCTTTTGTTATATTCACAGGATTTTCAGTTACTATTGGCACAATCCCAACAACTTTATTTGCTTACGTTGAAAATATTATTCCATTAAGTAACCCTCATGGACGTAATGATGAAGCATGGTTTCAAGGTTGGACAGTATTTTATTGGGCTTGGTGGGTATCATGGTCACCGTTTGTAGGTATGTTTATCGCCCGTATATCTAAAGGACGTACTATTCGTGAATTTATTCTAGCAGTATTAATAATCCCAACACTTGTAACTATTGTTTGGATGTCTGTATATGGTGGTCTAGCGATTGATCAAGTTATGAATAAAGTCGGAACTTTGGGCACCGAAGGTTTATCTGAAGTGCCTTTAGCTATGTTTCAGATGTTTGATTCATTACCTATGAGTTCATTACTTTCGCTTATAGCTATTGTATTAGTCATTGTATTTTTTATTACATCATCAGATTCTGGTTCACTGGTAATTGATAGCATTACCGCTGGTGGAAAGGTAGATGCACCTGCGCCTCAAAGAATTTTTTGGGCTATCATTGAAGGCGTGATTGCTGCTGCTTTATTATGGGTTGGTGGCACCCAAGCGATAGAAGCACTGCAAGCAGGCGCTATATCAACAGGGTTACCCTTTACCATTCTCTTGTTATTAATGTGTGTTTGTCTTTTAAAAGGCTTAAAAACAGAACCGAGATAACCTCCCTTAAATACTCTGACAGGTTTTATATCTCCAAGCCTGTCAGATAAACATCTACCCCAACGCTTTATTTCTTAAAATATGCTTGATAATATATCCAATCGCGGCTGCGCATCAATCCAATACTAATAAAAGAGAATATTATGATTGTAGAAAATGTGCTTCCTGAATATTATGCTGAAATGCTAATTGTTTGGGAAAACTCAGTCCGAGCAACTCATGACTTTATCACTGAAAAAGATATTGCGTTTTTTAAACCTATAATTATGGAACAAGCTTTCCCTGCGGTTTCATTAAGATGTATTAAAGATAAATCAGGTTCAATTCTTGGTTTTGTGGGTGTCCATGAAATGAAAGTTGAAATGTTGTTTATCTTAAATAATGCAAGAGGTAATGGCATAGGTAAATTACTGTTGCAATACGCAGTTAATAACTTGAATGCTAATAGTGTAGATGTAAACGAGCAAAACCCATTAGCTGTTGGCTTTTACCAGCATATGGGTTTTAAAGTGGTATCTCGCTCACCCCTTGATGATATGGGTAAACCTTTCCCTATTTTACATATGAAGTTATAAATCTCGGTTAATTATATACTCAGGGTAAAATACCCAAGCAGATAGAAGAAGTGCCAAAAGCCAATAACCTAGGCACTTCCGTTTTCTTACCTACCAATACGATTTATGTTCTAAAATTTTAAAAAAATATCAACTTCAATTAATATCGAAACGCTCTAATTAAAACTCTTAAAGGTATTAATTTCCACATTAAATTCAATAAGTTATTTTATGTTATCATTTGTACTTATCAATACAATAATGTAACTTATTACTATCGCCCTTTCGTATGTAGAAATTTAATTATGAAATATATTTTATTACTTGGCTTATTAATCACTTCTTATTCAGCTTCAGCAACACTATATAAATGCAAAATCAATGATGTTCTGATATTTAGTCAATTTCCATGCTCAAATAAATCCGAAAAACGAAACTTAAAATCAGTTCCTTCAACTAAAAACAAATCACAGTTAAAAACAACAAATACAAGTTATTTATCTACAATTGAGCATAAGCTTACAAAGAATATAAAAAACAATTAAAAACTCTAATAACGACTACATTTACGATTTCCCAATTAGGCTATGAATTAACTTTGATTTATCGCTTTTATCCCCCTAATCTTAAGTAATCATCCTGTATATTAATATCTAATTATAAGGATACAGTTATGACTAGCGTAACCTCAATTATGGCAGATGATTTATTCACACTAGGTATAGAAAATACCTTAGCAGATGCACGTATTATGATGGTTCAAAATCGTATTCGCCATATTCCAATTGTAGATGATAATCATGCACTTTTAGGGATCATCAGCCAACGTGATGTACTCGCAGCTGAAGAGTCTAGTTTACTTATAACAGATAAATTCAAAAGATTTGATTACGAGCAAAGTATTAAAGTTATTGAGTTTTACCGCTGTGAAATTATAACTATTAATGCAAAGGCATCAGTTCATCAAGCAGCTTTAATGATACAAAAGTATAAAATTGGTTGTTTACCTATCTTAGCAAACGGCAAGCTTATTGGTTTAGTAACAGCAAGTGACTTTGTAAACGTCGCAATTAATTTGATAGAAGTATTAGCCGCTCAAGAACCTGAACAATGACCACTCACTTTAAATTGTCTAATACATGTGCTGATAGCGCGATCTTATCTTTTTTAAATGCTTGAATAAAGCTCGCTGGTGTATTGGTTTTAGCATCATGTTTGCTACTCCAAGCGGTTATTTCAAGCATTATAGGTAATAAATCTTTGCCTTTATCCGTTAAATCATAAATATATTTAGACTTATTTTTCTTATCGACTTCTTTAATTACAATACCAGCCGCTTCAAGCTTTTGCAGTCTATCAGCTAATATATTGGTTGATATTTTTTCATTTGATTGTAAAAACTCACCATATGATCGTTTTGATTTAAACATCAGATCACGAACGATTAATAAGGTCCATTTATCTCCAAAAATTTCTAATACGAAATTAATTGGGCAGTTTGAGCGGTAGCTTTCAGAATTTTGTTTCATTTATTCATTATAAGTAAAAGCACTTGCAAAAAACAAGTTCCTTTGGCAACATAAAAGCACTTGCATTTTACAAGTGCTATAACGTTAACTATAGATAATGGAATTAACTATGAAAGCATATTTTAAGATACATCATTTTTTACTTTTTTTAGTTGGCTTAATTTCAATACTGCTATTTTGGTATAAAGGTATTAACCAACCTTTAAATAAGGCTGAAGTATCCCGCTATATTCAGACAATTAGTTTACAAAATGATAATCCAGGTAAACATAATCTAAAGGCCTTGAAATCATTTTTAGATGACGATGATGGAAAAGCTTTTTATACAGTTAACTTATATCAATATGCTGAAACAGCGCAGTATTCAGATCAAACATTAGATACAATTTCAGGTCGAGAAGCGTTTGATATTTTTAGTAAAAAAATGATTAAGTTACTTGCTATGCAAGGATCTCACCCTATTTTTGGTAGTGATTGGTCTCATACGTTTTCATCTTCGTGGGATAGAGTTGTAGTCGTGCGATATCGAAGCCGAAGAGATATTGCTGAAATATTTGTTAATCCAGAATTCACACAAGCTAGTATGCATAAATGGGCCGGTATTAAAAAAAATGAACGCTTATTAGTACAAGGTTTACATATTCCAGAGTTTTATCCTTTCTTAATTATATGCCTAATTTTAATAACATTAATTGCTTTGAGGTTAAAACACAGACAAAATAAACTCAATTAGTTTATAACAGGAATAACACTATGCCAGAAATCCCTAACGATTTTGTAAATTACAAAACAACAAAAAATTTAACCAAAGACAATGTGCCAAAAATGTTTTTACATCTTCATAATACGCGTGAGGGTGTGTACGGAAAAATTTGTGTATTAGCAGGTATATTAAAGTTTTATGGATTTACTGATAGACGTGGTGAAGTAGAGCAAGAGATCACAATACAAGTTGGCGAAGTCGCTATTTCTCCTCCGCAGTATTGGCATAAAGTTGAATTTATGACTGAAGATACACAATTTAAAGTTGCATTTTATGCTCAAAAGGATTCTAAAATTGTTCAAGATAACTTATCTGAACGCCAGTAGCAGATATGAAACCGAGCTAAATAACAACTTGATATATATTTAAATTTTGGTTTGAGTTAGCTATTGTCATAAAGTTTGGCTGTGACTTTATAAGTACAGCACCCGATTTTTTTGCAATACTAATACTCGCTAAATTTTCTTCTAAGCATCTAAACTCTATTATTTTTGCGTTTGTTTCATGTAGTAGAAACTGAGGCAACTTTGCGACTATCGAACTGATTATGCCATTTTTATAAAAGTGATGAGACAACCAATAACCTAATTCTGCGACACCCGTTTTTTCACAAATATATTTTATGGCAAAAATACCACAATCTTCATTGTTAAACTGTATTTTGAACCAGGTTGCACCAGCTAAACCACTATTAATGCGCTTTGATATATATTCTTTAGCGCTCTTTATATCAATAACATTCTCGACCCAATATAAATATTCGCCTAATTCGGCACGGCTTTGCTCTACTAACATAAAAATGCTTTGTGCATCAGATTCAGTTAAAGAAGTTAATATAATTTTATTTGTTACTTCAATATTCAAGCCTAAAGCCTTTTGTATTATTTAATTTTAATTATTAGAGTATCACAAGTTTCATTTCATTTATTTCATCAGGTTTCAATAATTCGTACAGATGTGTAGTTATATCGTTGGCCCTGCCTTTCACCTCAAAATCATACCCTTGTCCATTACCCACTTCTATAAAAGATAAATAGTTTTTTGAAACTGTAATTTCACCAATTTTATTGATAACTATAATAGACGGTGAGCTAATGCTTGTACTTTGACAAACTAACCAACTCCCCTCTCTTCTAATTAAATTTTTAATATCGTTTTTTTTATTAAAAATATTTGATTGTTTATACGCTAAAGTTAAAATATTTACTAAAAATAGCATTAAAAAACCACCATGATAAATCTCAAGTTGATTAGTGAAAAAGTATAAATAAGCAAATAGTAATGTAAATATAATAGCAATACATATTAATAATCTAGATAAGGTGTTTTCATTTTTAATCATAATTTCCACACTATTTCATTACGTAACTGCTTAACTAAGGCAACATCAGGTCCTGCAACTGAAGTATAAACAAATGTTTTACCATCGAGTTTTGCACAGGTAATAGAAGCGCGATTATCATTAAATTTCCCATAAACATACTTAGCTTTATCATATTTTAAATTTCTGGTAACTGATTTAAAGCTCAAAGATTCAAGGATATTTTTGCCTTTCATAGAACAAAGTTCAGTATCTATATCTAATACTTTAAAATCAGACCATAAATGTGGTGTATAGGTTTTAGTGAGTACGGCTGTTTTTTCAGACGAATCGAAATGATTAATGAAAAAATCACTGAGCATTTCTCCATAATTCGCTACGGCATAAATCAAAATCAAAAACACGATTAATATTACTTTCTTGAACATTTATATCCTTTAACATCACTAAAACCCTTATAAATACTAAGGTTAAGAGCTTTTTATCTATTAAAGGAACAGTAACTAAGTTTTTCCTCATATACAATGAATATCTAATTCAACTATCAATTTATATTAATCATAAGTAGCAATATAAATGAAGTAATACACCACAATTTATTACTTCATTTAAAACCAATTAACCTGATAGCTTTATTTTTTTAATGAAAACCAAGCATTACAAGCTGCAATAATAAATATATTTAACGCCAAATATGAAAACCAATAAACACTGACCATAGCGATGCTTTTATTACTGACAATAAAGAATGACAGTATTAATAAGAGCCAACCTAATATTTTAAATATCTTTGCTTTACTATCATCAAGAGATACTTTAAAAACTGAGCGAAAATGTTTGCTCATTGCCATAGATAACACCCACAAAGCACTAAGCTGTATAAAGAAACTGATTAACATAATGCGCCTACTTTATTTTTTATTTCTGACTTAATTTCTTTGTTTTTAGTACTTACCCGTTTGAGCCATTTATAAACGCTCAAGCACACTGCTCCACAAACAATCAATGCTAAGTTAAAACCTATATAGGCCATATTTTTATATTCAATTGCTTGCATCAACCAATGTGGTTCAATTAAAAAATCAATCAAAGGTAATAACAATAAAGCCAGAGCTGTAAGAAGTAGGGTCTCAGACCATGCTTTTAAAGAGGGACGAATAAAGCTATAAATTAAACATATAAACCAAACCATTAAAAAAACACTGACTTCTAATTCTGCTCGAGACTCAATATTCAAAGGAATTATTCTATTTGCATAAAAATAACTTGTTATCGCAAGTAGTAAACCTGCAATTCCCGCAATATTTAAACGCTCAACTAAGGTATGTCCAAAATGCCGTTTTTTAACTTTATCTAATCGTTTGTTCAACCAAATAATCAAACCACTGGCTATTAAAATACAACTCGCTACTCCCATAAAAAAGAATAACCAACGTAGCGTAGGTGTCGCAAAATGTGCTTCATGTAGACCATAAAATATCCTTCGGATCATTCTAGCCGTACGTTCAGGTTCTATAGGCGCTAATAACTCTGCGCTTTTAGCATGAAAGGCTAATACTTCATCTTTATTTGACAAGGAAATTAATGGATTACGGTAAACTATAATACGGCCATTACTATCAAAAGGTTGTTCATACACAATTGATTTAATAGCCGCTTTCTCAGGCCAGTGGCTTTTAACGATATTAACAATAGGCATTAAATTTTTAATTGGTTCAACAGCGATATTTGAAGCCGTGACTTTAGGTAAAGACGTTGAAACCAGCCTATTTAAATCTCTATAGCCATTATCAAAATGATGCTGGGCACTAAAAGGTACATAGATGCTGATATAAATCAGTAACGCACTAAAACTAATCACAAAGCAAAAGGGTAAAGTGATCACTCCCATTACAGCATGTATATCTGTAAGTGTTTTCATTAATTTATTAAGGCGGATAGTAAAAAAGTCTTTAAAAAATCGCCTATGGGTGAAAACCCCAGTGAAAATACCTATCAACATAATCATAGCTGCAATGCCTGCTATATAGCGGCCACCAAACTCTCGAAGCTCTAATGTATAGTGAAATGTTCTGAAAAAGTTACCACCATTGGTATCTCTCACTTTAATTTCATTAAATGTTTCGCTATCTAATATTTTTGAAAATCGCTTGGCTCTTTTATCTGCGGGAATAGACCAAGAAATAACAAATTGGTTGTCTCGATCTGTTGGTAAACGAATTTGCCAACGTTCAGATTTATTTGATTGATCATTTAAAATCTCTA
>Ga0209396_1005806_pt1 | contig 11548 bp, 10 predicted proteins | sample GOMGulsemesocosm_6_FD_184638 | JGI IMG/M metagenome (GOLD analysis project Ga0209396, IMG submission 184638) | Methane-oxidizing microbial communities from mesocosms in the Gulf of Mexico - GOM8C Gulf of Mexico (SPAdes) (version 2) | ecosystem: Environmental > Aquatic > Marine > Cold seeps... | reverse complement strand
TAAGTATTAAGTAATAAAAGCACAGCGTAGTCGAATAAATATATCGATGTTGTCGTAAATTTAACTAGCAAAAGATATTTATCATGACTAAAACAGCATGCCAAAGTGAAATAGAAACCCAAGCTAAATACTGGCTATGGCGTATAGAGCAAGGTTTGTCGCAACAAGAACGACAAGCCTTTGTTGCTTGGGTAAATCAAGATAATAAACATCATGCCTCTTTACGTAAATATTCACGCTCCCTAACCACAACAAAGTTGTTAGCAGAGTTTAACGGTTTATTCCCTTTAGAAAGAAAAACAACCAATAAAGCAAAAACATTCATTTCTCAAATATCTCTAGCTGCCAGCGTTGTTTTCTTCGGCATAATTACCAGTGAAGTGTTTTTTAACAATAGCTTTAGTCAATTATTTCAAAAATCATCTATGCCTGTTGTTTATCAACAGTTTTCTACGAAGTTAGGTGAACAAGCAAGTTTTAGTTTACCCGATGGTTCTTTGGTGCAACTTAATACCAATAGCTTATTAACAATTAGTTTTAGTGATGGGCATCGTCAATTAAACCTGATCAAAGGCGAAGCGTTATTTGATGTTGCGAAAGATAAATCACGTCCTTTTAGCGTTTCTTCCGGGCAACAATCTTTCACAGCATTAGGCACTATTTTCAACGTGCAAAAAAATGACAATGATCACCTTGAGTTAATTGTTACCGAAGGTAGAGTATTAATTGCTGATTCGAATGAGTCCTTACCAGCGCTAACGCGAAAAATAGCCTATTCAACGCAACAAGAAGATGACAACATCATAGTCGCTGGTGAAAAATCCGTTATCTTCAATAATACTCAATTACCCATAAGTAAAGTATCGTCTGAAATACTCTCTCAGGAACTTGCATGGCAAAAAGGCATGCTTATTTTTGATGGTGAAGAACTCAGCGATGCACTTCGTGAAATAAACCGTTATAGCGATGTAAGATTAATCATTGAAGATAAAAATCTAGCGAATATAAAAGTTTCCGGATACTTTAAAACGGGTGATTTTCAAAATTTATTAGAGTCATTAACTTATAACTTTAACCTAAACTATAAAGAAATAGGTAACAATACCATTGCTATCAACAAAGCGAGTGATGAAGGGTTGAGCGCTTCCCGCTCACTTTAATTAGGTTAATAAATAAAAGTTTATAAAAATATAAGGTTACATTTCTGTATTCAATCTTAGCTGTAATAAAACTATGGAAAGCCTCACGACCAAAATTATCTAAGAGGAATATAAGCAAAAGAAGTGTCTCTTTCACAGTAAAAGTGGCAAATTTTTCGTGTTTGTTCGGCATGTTCTTTGTCTTTGCATTATCTGTAAACAAGCCTGTTATAGCAAATGACATTGCTCCAGGAATTAGTCACTTTAAGATAGCAGCTCAAACTACTGATAAAGCATTAATTCAGCTTGCCCAACAAGCAGGCCAAACAATTCTATTCTCATATAATTTAACTCGAAAGTTTACTAGTGAAGAAATTAACGGCTACTTCTCTGTTTCTTTAGCATTAAAAAAACTGTTGAAAAACACCAATCTCGTCGCTGAAATAAATGCTAAAGGCCAATGGTCTATTCATTCTAAAGTAATAATACCCAATAGTAATAAAAGTAATATTACAGCCAAAGAAAATATCAGCAATACTAACCCCGCTATAGAAAAAATCGCGATTATTGGTAGTCATATCATTGGTAGAACGGTTAATGAGCTTCCTGTTCCTGTAGATATAATTACTGGTGAAGCCTTGCGTGAAAGTGGGCAAACTAACCTTGGTAATATGCTTCAAGCATTAGCACCATCATTTAATTTTTCCCGTTCTGCGATAAGTGATGGTAGCGATGTTTTACAACCTGCAACTTTACGTGGTTTAGGACCAGATCAAACCTTGATTTTGGTGAATGGTAAACGTCGGCACCAAGCAAGTTTAATACATATTAATAGCTCAGTAGGTCGAGGGACAGCTGGTACTGATATGAATGCTATCCCTGTTAATGCCATTAAGCATATTGAAATATTACGTGATGGTGCAGCTGCACAATATGGTTCAGATGCCATTGCTGGAGTGATAAATATCGTTCTAAACGATAATGACGACCAAGCGAGTATAGCAACATCGTACGGCGTATATCAGCAAGGAGATGGACAACATAGCCAATTCTCTTATACCCACGGTATGGCGTTAACTGACTATGGTTTCTTAAATGCGACATTAAGTTTAATCGATCACAAAAGCACTAACCGCTCTGGTTCGCATGGAGCTTGCCAGTTTGACCTATGTGAGGAATTATCTAATGGTCATTTTAAAACAAGCGACCCTAGAGAGTTATCAGCGAATAGAAATACATTTCGTATAGGCGATGCTTCTTATCAGCAGGTTTCTTTTATCGCCAATAGTGAGTTCGAAATACAATACGGTGAACTGTACAGCTTTGTAAGTTATTCACACAGAGAAAATCAATCAGCCGCCTTTTTTAGGCACAACGCAAATACCAATGAAAATCCTCATTTATCTGACAATAACGCTATAATTTCCCAAGGCTACTTACCTAAAATAAATTCAGACATTGAAGATATCTCATATAATATAGGCTATAGGGCTAACTTTGATAATGAGACGGCCATTGACATCTCATACACCTATGGAAAAAATGAGATAGATTATGTTACTAGCGATTCGATTAATGCTTCTTATGCAAACTTTTTGCATTTAGGTAATAATTTACCTGCAAATGAAATTCGTCAACAAATCCCTCGCTCTGCTTTAGCTTATGGTTTATCGCTTTCATTAGGAACGTTAAATTTAACATTCAACAAAGAGTATGAACATTATTCATTGGCCCTAGGCGCAGAGTTTCGCACCGACAAATACAAGATTTCTCCCGGAGAAGGTTATAGTTATCGAGACTACGACACACATAATAATTCGTCTTTATTTAGCTACGATGCAGCAGGAGGAATTCAAGGATTTCCTGGAGTGTCACCAGATCTTGCCGTAAATGAGAGCCGTAAAGTCGTGTCATTTTTTGCTGAAGCTGTAACAAAGATAGATGACCAGTTAGCACTAACCGCTGCGATTAGATTCGACGATTATGAAATATTCGGGAATAGCAGCAATATAAAAGTTGCTGCACACTGGCAAGCGAGCGATGACTTTATTATTCGAAGTTCGTTTAGCACCGGTTTTCGTGCCCCTTCAATGCAACAAATGTATTTTAATAATATCAGCACACAGTTTATTGTTGACGAATCAGGCTCTCTATTGAGTGAAGAAGTGGAAACGTTTAGGAATGACAGTACATTAACAACCAGCCTCGGCGTGCCAAATTTAAAGGAAGAAGAGTCTGACAATATCAGTTTAGGTCTTGCTTACAGCCCTAGCAATAACATTGAAATGAGTGTTGATTATTATTTAATTAACATTGAAGATCGCATCGTTATTAGCAGTAAACTCGGTAAAGGTATCTCGACATTGCTAGACCAAGCGCTTAACGCTGAAATGGCCACCAAGGGACAGTTTTTTTTAAACGGTGCAGATACTAAAACCCAAGGCATTGACCTTGTTACAACTTGGAATACACATGCGTTTTCTGGCAAGCTTAACTTTACTTTAGCCGCCAATTTTACTGATACCGAAGTGGTTAATTTATTTACACCAAAACATAGTACATTGCACACTATCCCTGTCGAAAAAATATTTTCAGCTCAAGATATTTCTATAATAGAAGAATGGCAACCAGAACAAAAACTTAGCTTAACATCAAACTACAAAAATCAGCACTTAACAGTTAATCTGCTTTTTAATCATTACGGTGAATACACTATTACCGACGGTGGAAGACAAACTTTTGGTGCTGAATTATTAACAGATATAAATGTCACTTATCATCTGTCAGAGAAGCTATCTTTCACACTGGGCAGCAATAATATATTTGATGTTATGCCTGATGAAAATATTATTGGCAATTCACGTGCAGGCATTATTGAAGACGAACAAGGGAATGTTATTGTGGATAGCAAAGGAGTTTTCAAGTATTCACGCCGCTCAGCTCCTTTTGGCTTTAACGGCGCTTATTATTATGGCAGTTTACAATATTCATTTTAGTCTGAATGTTTAGCATGTTTGGTAAGAGTGATAATTCTTATTTATTGGCTAATAATAAGTCACATCTTTAATTTCACGTTGCGGTGATGATGCTAAATATATTTCATAAACATCTTTAAAATCTAAACTCAATTCAGTAGTGTAGCTATCCCCAACAGGGTAACTTTTTACCACTTTAGCCGCACGAATTATACCGTTAACAGACGCAGAGACCTCTTGTTTACCGATTAATAATTGCGACATAGTCGTCTGACCATTAATTTTTTGCCCGTAAACCTGCTCAGCAAGTTCCGCATAAGCGGCAAGTTTTGACGCATTAATTGCCATTAACATTCTTTGTGTTTCATGGGGAGAGCGCTGTATACTTATTGGAGCTTGTCCAATAGCATGTAAAACAGGAAACGACTCTGGCTTGACACTTTGCCATTGCACATGTTTATCGTAAACACTTGAACAACTTATTACACTTAACAATAAGCTACTGATTGACAACACTTTAAAGATTGATTTTTTCATCTTAATCACCGTAATTTTTCCTCTTAGGTGTTAACGCTTGATTCAATATCAGTTAACTATTTCAATAGAACGAACATCTTCTGCAAGCATGGCACTGTCTCGAATAATCAAGCCATCTTTCATGCGAGTATTTTCATCTTGATTTATTTGTTCGCCAATCACCCAGTTTGGAATGAACGATTGTGCAGTAGCAACGACGACACGAGACTGCATACCAATCATACGAGCATTTATCATCACACCATTGCCTTGCTCCATCATGGTCCCAGTTACAACGTAGTCAATAATCTGACGTTCAGGTAACTCTTTCCAGTCGCGACTAAAAACATAATCGCCTTCAGCAGTTACACGGATATGGCCCGTCGTTTTATAATCAATAACCACTAAACCATGACGTTGGAGTTCATGAATAAAGTTTTCAGCAATTTGATTACCTAACCAATTTGTTGCCTCTAGATTTTCTAGTTCCACAAAAGATGCTACCGCAATAGGCGTTTTAGGGTTAACAAAAGAGCTACTTTCAAGCATCTGATAAGTAAGACCTTTTACGACATCAGCAATAGCATGCTTTGGTAAATTAAAACTATCTATCTCGCCACGATCTACTTGTTTTGATTTATAAAAATCATCTTCATCGCCCATTATATTCATTGATGAACACGACATAACTGCCGGAATAAGTAATGGAATAAGCCACTTTTTCATTGAGTTCCCCTCAACCGCCTTTTACAGCGAATATTAGTCTGGTAATAATATCGGTAACCGACATTAAATAATCTATCAATAAGCAAAGCATAAATCGCGCCATAACAACTTTAACTTACAGATAAAATTAAATAGGCATAAAAACTGCATATTCACTTGCAGATATCAAACCAATTTTACGATGGACAGCTCATGCGCTTACTTATATCGGCTTTACTTATATTATGCATTAACCATTCAGCAAATGCTCAATGGTATGAAGCTCAAGGACAGTCAGTGATAATGCAGGGGAATAGTGAGCAAGCAAAAGTATTAGCCATGGAAAATGCCCTTAAAAAAGCATTATTAGTCGCTGGGGCTTCTGTATCAAGCGTGCAAAAAACCGTCAACGGATTGTTGACGCAGAACGAAATCAATATTCGCGCTAGTGGCACAGTTAACTCGTTTGAACTTATCGATGAAATTTATCAAGGCGATATGGTTACCGTAAGGATTCGAGCTGATATTTTTCCGCAGAATAAACAATGTTTTTCATCTGATTATCGTAAATCATTATTAATAACACGTAGTCATTTACAACACCGAGAGCAAGCTAACATTGGTGAAGTATATGCTTTAGATAGCAAAGTCATGGAAAAGCTTGCTTATCAAATAAACAATAAAGGCATTTACTTAGATACAAAATTACTACTTAAAAATAAAGCACAGTTTTCTCGTTTAAATAATAGCATGCAAGCTGAAGCTATAAAGACTTTAACGATGTCACTCGCCAATTTGAGTGATACTCAATATGTGATGTACTCTGAAATTAATGACCTGAGTTTTACCCAAGACGCAACCAATGATTGGCAGTTCTGGCAAGAAGATGTATTTACCCGTCAATTCAATGTCAGCCTGTATATTTATAACGGTACTAATGGAGAGCTAGTCTTTAACAAAACCTATAGAGATTCTGCACCTTGGAAATTTGGTAAACGAGATCGTGTTGATTTGCATAGCCAAGTTTTCTGGCAAAGCCAATACGGCACGGCTATTGAAAAAGTGCTTAATGATATGATCATTGATATTGATGAGAATATGATGTGCCAACCGACACGAGGTAAAATAGTACAAATAGCGGGCAATAGCCTGACCATTAACTTAGGGAAACGTCACGGGGTTAAGATAGGTGATGAATTTTCATTATTGCATTTGAAAAATACGATAACCGATTCAGGAAAAACTTATGCGGGTTTTAATGTCAGTCCTTACACCGTAAAAGTAACACAGGTTTCCCAGCAAAGTGCTAAAGCTATTGCCACGGATGAAAGCCTGTTGGGCAACATTCAACTAGCTGATTTAGCGGTTCGCTATTAATTAAGTAACTTTAAATATTTAAGTTGCTGATAAAGTTAAACACTTGTTCAAAGCAATCTACCAAGACGAAGAGCTCTATAGTATAGGAAATAACTTAATAAATGCTCTAAGTATTGGTCATATAACAATGTGGTGCTGAATTTACAACAATTACAGCACCAACAATTAGTATGTCGAAAAGCACATTTTTTAAGAGTCGACTCTCTGCAAAAATATTTAAGTAAAGTTAAATTTCGATCATATCACCTTTGCTTTGCAGCCAAGTTTTTCTGTCGGGGCTGCGCTTCTTTGAAAGCAACATGTCCATAAGCTCCATGGTCTCAGAATGCTCATCTACTGTTAATTGTACTAAACGTCGTGTATTTGGATCCATAGTTGTTTCACGCAACTGTAATGGATTCATTTCACCTAGTCCTTTAAAACGTTGTACATTAACTTTGCCACGTTTTTTCTCGGCTTCTATACGATCTAATACGCCATCTTTTTCACCTTCATCTAAGGCGTAAAATACTTCTTTACCAATATCGATTCGATAAAGAGGTGGCATAGCAACATAGACATGCCCTTGCTGTACAAGCGGTAAAAAGTGTTGCGTGAATAAAGCACACAGTAGAGTTGCGATATGAAGTCCATCGGAATCAGCATCAGCTAGAATACATATTTTTCCGTAACGTAATTCTGATAAATCATCAGAGTCAGGATCAATTCCTAACGCAACTGAAATATCATGCACTTCTTGTGAAGCTAAAATTTGCCCTGAGTCAACTTCCCAAGTATTTAAAATTTTACCACGCAAAGGCATAATAGCCTGAAATTCACGATCTCTCGCTTGTTTAGCACTACCACCCGCCGAGTCACCTTCCACTAAAAATAATTCTGTACGAGTTATATCTTGGCTACCACAATCGGTTAACTTCCCAGGTAAAGCAGGCCCCTGGGTAATTTTTTTCCGAATAATTTTTTTACTTGCACGTAAACGACGTTGTGCATTTGAAATACAAAATTCAGCAAGGTTTTCGGCAATTTCTGTATGTTCGTTTAACCATAAACTAAATGAATCTTTTACTACACCAGTTACAAAAGCAGCACATTGTCGCGACGACAAACGCTCTTTAGTTTGCCCTGCAAATTGTGGATCTTGCATTTTAATTGACAAAATATATGAGCATTTATCCCAAATATCATCTGGCGTTAATTTAACACCACGTGGTATTAAGTTTCTAAATTCACAAAACTCACGCATAGACTCTAATAAGCCTTGGCGTAAACCATTTACGTGCGTACCACCTTGAATTGTTGGAATTAAATTAACGTAGCTTTCTCCAAGACCTTCCCCACCTTCTGGTAACCATGTTACCGCCCAATCAGCAGTTTCATTCGATGAGGAGAAAGTACCGACAAAAGGTTCTTCTGGTAAACAAATACAAGCTTTAAGCGAGTCTTTCAGGTAATCAACCAAACCATCTTCAAAATACCATTGGTACTTTTTATCTTCATTTTTATCATGAAACTTTATTTTTAGACCTGGACATAAAACGGCCTTGGCTTTTAATAAGTGAATTAAACGACGTACTGAAAAGTTTGCTGAATCAAAATATTTAGCGTCAGGCCAAAATTTTACTCGTGTTCCTGTATTGCGTCGTCCAACCGTGCCAGTTTCAGTAAGTTCTTCAACTTTATAGCCATTTTCAAAAGCCATTTCATATACTTTGCCATCACGTCTTACAGCAACATCAACACGAGTGGACAGAGCATTAACCACGGAAATACCTACACCGTGTAAGCCACCAGAAAATTGATAGTTTTTATTGGAAAATTTACCACCAGCATGCAGTTTACAGAAAATAAGTTCAACGCCAGAAACACCTTCTTCTGGATGAATATCTGTTGGCATACCACGACCGTCATCAATAATCTCTAATGATTGGTCTTTATCGAGAATTACCGTAATATTTTGCGCATGTCCAGCTAGGGCTTCATCTACCGAGTTATCGATAACTTCTTGACCTATATGATTAGGACGAGCTGTATCGGTATACATGCCCGGGCGGTGACGTACTGGGTCTAAACCACTGAGAACTTCAATGGAGTCTGAATTATATTGTTCGCTCATTTAACTATTCTAATAATTATTATGATTAAAAATGTTTTATAAATTAAAAAACATCGCAATTTTGGGTAACATTTTCGAGTAATCGATAAAACTATGATCACCGCCACTCTGTACAATTAACTCGCAGTTATCATATTTTTCTGTAGCCTGCTGATAATCTAACACTTCGTCACCTGTTTGTACCATGACCAAGTAATTATTTTTCGAAATTAATTTTTGTTCAAGACTTTTTAACGATGCAATAAAATGTCGCTCTACTTGATAAACCTCCCCTGTATAAGGGTTAGTTTGTTCACCTAAATAATCTTTCATAAGTTCATACGGTTTAACGGCGGGGTTAATTAATACCGCTTTACCTTGATACTTCTCGGCTAAATACGTCGAAAAATAACCACCCAATGATGAGCCCATAAAAAACCATTGATCGACTTCTTTATTTGAACTTTCTATCAAACCTTCAAGCTGTTTTATAACGCCATCTGGAGATGATGCTAACTGTGGGCAATGAAAAATTACACAGGGAAATTTTTTGGAAAAATATGCTTCAGTTTGCTGTGTTTTTATAGACTGAGGTGAAGAGTTAAAACCATGCAAATATAAAATATTAATACGCTTAGTCTGCTTACCCATTTATTTTTCCTGCTAAAAAGTGACTGTGGCTATCTATCTGACCATTTGCATATAAAGAAAAAATTCTAAAGCCTCCTCCTTGTCCGTTTGAACTACCACTGTCTTTGCTTGGGTCAAATTGAATTGAAGTTGCCGGACAAGTATATAAAGGAATACCTCTATCTCCAGGTTTTGAGTATATCATCATTGCTTGATGGACATGCCCACAGGCAACAGCTTTAATTGTATGTTGTTTATCAATGGCTTGCCAAAACTGCATTTGGTTGTCTAAACCATGTCTATCAATAAAGTATCCGACATCGAGAGGATGATGGTGCATCATCATTAGTTGGTGCTTAGTGCTATCAATGTAATTTCCAAGTCCCAGCAATTTACTTTCTGCGACATGCCCTTTTGGAGTTTCACTTTTACTATTAAGCAGCACTATTTGCCAATATTCATGCGAAATAATTTTGCTCTTATTAAATGGTGCTACTGATAAATACTTATCAAGTAATTCATGTTCATCATGATTACCTGCTAAATAATAAAAAGGTGTGGTTATTTCGCATGCAGCAACCGCTTGAACAAATCGTTGATACGAAATTTCACTGTGGTCTTGCGTAATGTCTCCGGTGAAAACAATGGCTTGCACTTTAAACTTTGTTTTAATTATTTGTAAAACATTAACTAAATTTTGATAAACATTGGCACCATAGTGCATACCATCAGTTTGTGAAAATAAATGACAATCACTTATTTGTGCGATGGTAAATTCAGCGGGTACAGCTGGATGGGTAATTAATGACAAAGGTGTTTACTCAAAAAGTGAAATATTTACTTGGCCTAATTTAAGACTAAGCTGAAGCCATTCTTTTAAAAACTGACTAATTTGTTGTTTTTCATCAGGTAAATGCATTTTAGAATTAGGGTAGTCGTAACGAGGCTTAACTTGACTAATATCTTGGTTACTAATAACTTCAGCCATACGTGCATCATGATACAAGCGAATAACCATTTTAGGTCGTAATAATGTCGAAAACTTACCGTTGGCAATATTGACTACAGAACTATCTTTTTGTTGTGTATTTTTATCTGCTGTTATTTTATTAAAAGGGAGTGTTTGGCTGATACTCACTAAACTGGTGTAGCGAGTAACTTCTAATACTTCTGTTTGATAAGATAAAAAATCTGAAATGAAGTAACTGCACTTATCTCCTACTGTTTCCTCATCATTATTGTTACTGGCAAGTAAGCGTACTAGCAACATGTAGTTGACTTCACAAAGGCTCATCAAGGTTGATATCCTAGGATGATATTTCTTACTTTGTGTGATCATGCGTTATTGCCATTTTTGTTGTAATTTTTGAAAATTGCTCTGCAGCCATTGTAACCCAATAATTGTTGCTGCATTGGTGATTTTTCCATTTTCTAAAAGTGCCAACGCGGCATCTCTTTGCATAATATGTAACAAAATATCTTCTCCTTCTTGCTCTAAACCATACACACCCTTTACATTTTCACTATCAATATTTGCAACATATAAATGTATAACTTCACTCATACCGCCAGGGCTTGAGAAATATTCCATTATTTTATCAATTTGCCCTTCTTTTAGTGTTAAATCAGCTTCTTCTTTAGCCTCTCGAATTGCAACTTCAATAGGAGACTCATTCTTTCCAAACATGCCAGCGACGAACTCAAGTAACCAAGGTGAATCACCGTGTTCCATTGCGCCTACACGGAATTGCTCTAATAGAACGACTCTATCGTTTTTTGCATCGTACGGAATAAGTACCACCGCATGACCACGTTCAAAAACTTCTCTTGATAATACCTTGCTCTCTCCTCCTTTATGCAAGCTATGGCTAACTTGGTACTCATCCATTTTGAAAAAACCTTTATATGTGTTTTTCTTTTGATGAATGATTACGTCTTTAAAAGAAAATCGTAATAGTTCTGTTGTTTTATTTGATGAATTCATAATTTTTTTAAATAAATGAAGAGGCTATAATAAATGAGGCACTAGTATTAAACATTTTGTTACACTAGAATGCATTGTCAAACACTTATTATATTTAGCTAATTCGAAAATCAAGATACGATAGTAACAT
>Ga0209396_1005804_pt1 | contig 11549 bp, 7 predicted proteins | sample GOMGulsemesocosm_6_FD_184638 | JGI IMG/M metagenome (GOLD analysis project Ga0209396, IMG submission 184638) | Methane-oxidizing microbial communities from mesocosms in the Gulf of Mexico - GOM8C Gulf of Mexico (SPAdes) (version 2) | ecosystem: Environmental > Aquatic > Marine > Cold seeps... | reverse complement strand
TGTTATTACAAGTAAAGGGATTGAGGTATCACTTAATTGGGATCGGTTAACACTGCGCCAAAAAGGTGAAGATACCAAGTTGATAAATACACTATATAAGATACATTATTTACAATGGACACCATTTAAAGGTATTAATCAGTATATGGGGATCATTGGTTTAATTTTGTTAATGACATTAACAATTTTTGGTTTGAAAATGTATATATCTGCCAGGAATAAAAGTACGTCTAGCAACACACCCTGAGGTGGTCAACTAGTAAAATTAGCTATTCATTACAAACTAGTTTTACTGTGCATGATTTACTTGGAGTTCACTTATAGTTGACCAACCTTTCAGTACAACTTCCACTTTTGAGATTCACTGGTTAAGAAAGAAAGTCGTCCATTCCTACAAAAAGGCACTTTCTCGATTGCCTGCATTGAATTGCTGCTCTGGATAACTGATCACACAAATTGTTATTAAAATACCACCAAGAAAAGATTGTTCTATGGGTTTTGTATGGTCTTTGTTAAACCTCTTACTTTAAGCTTATGGTCAATCTCTTGTTGTCCTGTGGAGTTTGCATCACTGTTCGGACACAATATTATATTTCTATCACAATTTCGTTCTTATTTTTTAGCTATATTATCTTAACCCAACAACAGTGATTTTATGTTTAACCTGTTGAATACAAACGAAATCATCAAATAATCATCAGAAAATAGAGAATACATCACAGCTTACATATTGTTATCCATCGATCTTCACGTTAAAAATGCGTTTCTATTAATTAATCAGGAATGCAGATGAAAAAAATTTCATTATTACTATCAAGTTTACTCTTATTAACCGCACCTATAATGTCGCACGCTAATGTTATTAATCTAGTGTTAAAAGCACAAGAACGACCGCAACAAGATAAATTTAGAGACGTAGCTAGGAAGCCTGCTGATATCTTAGCTTTGGTTAATGTTAAACCCAATATGAAGGTTGTCGACTTTATTGCCGGTAATGGATATTACACCGAACTGTTTGCCAGAATATTGAATAATTCAGGAAAGGTATACAGTGTTAAAGGAAAGTTGGAAAACAGAAAGCTATCAACATTTACCAATATATCTGTATTGAAAGAGCTTGATTTATCTGATCTAAATGAGCCTGTTGACAGAATATTCACTGCACTTAATTATCATGACATTATTAATAAAAAAGGCTTTGATCGCCAAAAGCTATTAAAAACAATTCATAACAAACTTAATGATAACGGCTACTTTATTGTAATCGATCACAATGCCGCACCTGGTGTTGGCTCATCACAAACTAAAAAACTCCACCGCGTAGAAAATACTTTTGTACTTAACGAAATAATAAATGCTGGTTTTATTTTAGACAGATCATCTACTGCTTTAGCTAATCCTAATGACCACTTTACTACTGATGTTTGGCACGAAAGTACGAAAGGAAAAACGGATCGTTTTGTTTACCGTTTTAAAAAAATAAATAAAGGATAAATTGATGAACCAACCAGTTATTGCTGTTATTGGCACTTTTACAGTCTATTTAAATAGTGTCATGCAAGAGCTTAGTGTTAGTGAAATAGACGAGCTTATAGTTGCCGGAAACAAGGTTACTTTCACATCTAAAATTCTTGGTGGAGTTTAATCGAATGGATCGGAAAATTGACAAAAAAACATTCCTCACTTTAAAAAACAAAGCAATATTTAGAGCTTTGGTTGCTGTTGTTGTTATGGGAGCTATAGGCACTTACTTCATTAGTGCACCCAAGGGACAGAGTCTTAAAATAGACATAAAAAGGTTGGTTGTTAGTGAAGTTAGAGAAGGGGAGTTTCAAGAGTTCCTACCTGTAAGGGGAACCATCTCGCCGAAAAGGGTGATCTACCTTGATGCCATTGAAGGTGGCCGAGTAGAACAAATATTCCTTGAAGAAGGGGCGATGCTAAAAGCTGGAGATAAAATTCTGGAACTGAGTAACTCCACTTTACAGCTTAATGTGTTGGCACGTGAAGCCGATGTTTCTGAACAGATTAACAATCTGCGTAATACCCGTTTGGCAATGGAACGCAGTAGATTGGCAAAGAAAACAGATTTAATCGAAATTGAATATCGAATCAAGGGCCTTAAAAGAAACTTGAGTAAGAGTAAAAGCTTGCTAACCAAAAATCTCATCGCACAGGATAGCTTTGATCAAGTCAAAGATGAGCTTGACTATTTTAATGCGCGCCGAGAAGTGGTCAAAGAGAGCCAGCTCAAGGAGTTATCGTTACAGGCTGAGCAAATTGAGCAACTCGAAATTAACGTAAAAATGTTGCAGAGCAATCTAGGCATCTCTCGTAAAAGTTTGGATAACCTTAAATTGGTGGCTCCCATCGATGGTCAGCTAACGTTTTTGAATGCTGAGCTGGGGGAGTCTATGCCAGCAGGGCAGCGGTTGGGGCAAATTGATGTACTGAACAATTTCAAAGTTACTACATTTGTGGATGAGTTTTATATCAACCGTGTGATCAGAGGCCAAATAGGTAGTTATAAATTGTCTGGTGAAAGTTTGCAATTGAGAGTGATCAAAATTTACCCCGGAGTGACTAATGGCCAATTTGAAGTAGATTGGACCTTTGTTGGTGCAACACCTAAGAATATTCGCCGTGGTCAGACACTCCAAATCAGACTTGAGTTGGGTAATTCAAATAAGACTCAGGTCGTTGATACAGGAGGGTTTTATCAGGATAGCGGTGGTAGCTGGGCATTTGTGATAGATGAAGATGGCAAAGGCGCGACTAAACGCACGGTTGGTTTCGGTAAGCGTAATGCTGATGTGCTGGAAGTGTCGTCGGGATTGGTGATAGGCGAAAAAATTATCACCTCCAGTTATAGCGACTATTCGAAAATGGAACGACTTGTTTTTTTATAGCTAGCTTAATGATGGTTTTGGGGGGAGTTGTCCTGACCCCGTTATGAACTTCATGTTTCAGTCGTTCGGCAAAGACCAATATGTCTTTGTCAACGACTCAATATTACAAAATTAACGTGTTTATTCGGAGTATTATAAAATGTTGAAATTTAAAAACCTTTGCAAATTTTATCAGACAGATAATGTTGAAACAGTGGCCATTAATAATATGGATATGACCATTAATAAGGGCGAGTTCGTGTCTGTAATGGGTCCGTCTGGGTGTGGTAAGTCAACTTTTCTTAATATCGTTGGTATGTTGGATAACCCAACCAGCGGTGAGTATACATTTCTTAACAAGGAAGTTGCTGGTCTGTGCGAAAGAGGCCTAGCAAATATTCGCAAGCAACACTTGGGGTTCATTTTTCAAAGTTTCAATTTAATTGATGAATTGTCGGTATGGGACAACATTGAATTACCGCTAATTTATCAAAATGTGCCTGTTACCGAGCGTAAAAATCGTGTTAAAGCTGTTTTGGCTAAAGTCGACATCGCTCATCGCAGCGCACATATGCCACAACAGTTATCCGGTGGGCAACAACAACGTGTTGCTGTTGCAAGGGCTTTGGTCTCAGAGCCAGAGTTGATTTTGGCCGATGAACCTACCGGTAATCTCGACTCTAAAAATGGCCATGATGTCATGACATTGTTGCAAAAACTGAACGATGAAGGTTCAACTATTGTGATGGTTACTCACTCAGAAGCTCATGCACAATATGGTAGTCGCATCATCAATCTGTTTGATGGCAAGGTGCTTAGTGATCACAAGGTTGAAGATTCAGCTAACCTACATCGGCTGAATCTTCATACAAAAACAGAGGAGCCACAAAGTGTTTAGTAATTATTTAATGACCGCAATACGGAATTTTTTCAATAATCCGCTGAGCAGTATCATAAACTTGTGTGGTTTAATCATTGGCTTTAGCTGTTTCATCTTGATAACTTTGTATATTAATTTTGAAACCAGCTATGACAAGGGATTTAGCAAAGCAGAATCAATTTATCGCTTGGATCATATTCAAAATTCCGCTGAATTGGCTATCACGCCTTATATTTTAGCTGAAACGTTTAAAGAGAAATTCACTGAGATTGACGCATTCGCCCGTATTATTCAATGGAAAGAAACAATTAAGCGTGACAACAATGATGCGTTTAATGAGTTGACCTATTTTGCCGATGAAAACCTGTTTGAACTTTTTGACTTTCCTTTTCTTTTTGGGGACCCACTGAGCGCTTTGAAAGCTCCTGGAAGTATCGTCCTGAGTGAAGATAAGGCGATAAAGTTTTTCGGTAACACAAATGTTATAGGTCAAGTATTACGTATTCGTGATCATGACTTTAAAGTTACAGGGGTTATTTCTTCTAATTTTGGACCAACCACTTTACCGGTGGATATTATTCTACCCCTTGAAGCGGCAGTGGTTGTTCGTCCTGGTTTTGCAAACTTTTTCCTGACCACTTGGAACGGCGCCTCGGTGAGATCTTATGTGACGCTTAAGCCGGGTACTGATGTTGATAGTTTTACTGAACGGGCTAGCCAATATGCAGATGAACGAGGAAAAATAAGCTCACCTGACAGTTCTTATGGTATCAAAACCATGGGATTACTCGACATTCACCTGCACTCTACCAGTCGTCGTGGCTTGATCCCTAATGGCAGTATCACAGCGGTTTATTCTTTCTCGGCTATTGCTGTATTGATATTATTCTTGGCGTGCATTAACTTCATGAATTTGTCGACTGCCAGAGCTACTCAAAGAGCCAAAGAAGTCGGGGTCAGGAAGTCCCTCGGTGCATATAACAGTCAGTTAATGGTGCAGTTTATTGGTGAGTCTATTATTTTCTCATTGATTTCATTTTTGCTGTCTTTGGGTTTGGTGACACTATTGTTTCCTTATTTCATTAATTTGTTGGGTGTTGAAATGGAGTTCGCTTTGTTCAGCGGATATTTGGTTGCAGGCTTAGCCTTATTGGCTATTGTCGTTGGTATTGTCGCCGGTAGTTATCCTGCCTTTTATCTTTGTGCTTTCAAACCTGCTTTGGTACTTAAAGGTAACGTCAGCCGTGGTAATTCAGGAATTATATTACGTAAGAGTTTGGTTGTTTTACAGTTCTCCATCGCTTCGTTGTTAATCATCGCTACTGCTGTGGTGCATTATCAAATGCAATTAGCCAAGAGTATTGAACTGGGTTATGAGCGTAAAAACCTGGTTATTTTGAACAAAGTGGCTGACTCTTTTGATTCGTTATCCAACCAATTATTGAGCAGTTCAGATATAGAGTCTGTGGTAATGTCTCATGTTGTGCCTACAGAGTCGCCAAGAAGCACCAGTATTGCTCGTGTATTTGATGAAGAGGGTGGAGAAACCCGTGTTGATACGGACAACAACTACGTAGGGTATGGTTTTTTCAAAACGTATGGGATTGAGCTAATTTCAGGACGAGTGTTCAGTGAAGCGTTTGGTCAAGACATTTTTGTAGATAATGATGACGAAGCACTGATCAAGGGGAATATTATTGTCACCGAAGCCTTGGTGAGAGGTTTAGGGTTGACACCCCAAAATATTTTAGGTGTTGTCTTGTCAATGGGATCAAGTAATTCAATGCAAAGGCACAAGGTCGTAGGGGTAGTGAACAGCAGTTATTACAAATCTATTCATACACCTAAGAAAGCGATGGTTTATTTTAGTTATCTTAACAAAACAGCTGAATTTACGATGCCAAGAACGACAGTTAAGATTAGGAATGGTGCAATACTGAGCGGCTTGAGTCATATTGATAGCACTTGGAAGCAGTTGAAACCAGGCATTCCAATCAGTCGAACCTTCCTTGATGATAGCTATAACGCTTTGTATCAGAATGAACAAAAGCAATCGAATATGCTGAATGTATTCTCGGTTCTAGCTATATTTATCACGTGTTTGGGTTTGTTTGGTTTGGCTTCTTTTACCACACAACGCCGAATTAAAGAAATAGGTATTCGCAAAGTACTTGGTGCTAGTGTATGGCAAATCAGTCGGCTAATTACCAGTGAGTTTACGCGTTTGGTTATCATCGCAAATGTGCTGTCTTGGCCATTTGCCTATTTTTTTATGAGTGACTGGCTGCAAACTTTCGCCAACCCCATCGATTTGAATCCGTTTATGTTTTTTATTAGTGCGGTATTAACGGTATCAGTAGCGTGGTTAACCGTCGGCGCTTTGGCTTATAAAGCTGCGACGACAAAACCCGTTAATTCATTACGGTGTGAATAATAAAATATTGGACCCGCTGCAAGTACTGTTTTGGTTCTTGCAGCTGGATTATTCTTATTGAATTTACTTTCTTTTCAGTAAGCAGTTTTTTGTAGTCGCTTTTGCACAATTTATTCTGCTAGTTGTCATTTTTCTATTTGCTGCGATAAGTCTGCCGGGTGAAATTAAAAGTATTTACTATATTAGGCCTGTCAGTTTTCTGGAGAGTTTAGACTGGATACTCGTTCATTTACCTTTCGCTATTATCATAAAAGACATGAATCCAGAATTTTCAGGGGATAAAATATATACCTAAAAAATTGTTATAATTAGGTAAAATGTTGACACTCTTATTTGTAAAAAAATTATGAATTTACCGATTGAGTAACGAATGTCCAGAATTGGTTTCGCTAGCGGTTATTATAGCGTCAGATTATCCGACTTTGCTGAGCTTACTTTGAATCTAAAAGGGCACCTTCAAGTATTCTTTCTGTAAATCTTCTCTAATGGAAATACTTAGAACTACAGAGGAAATAGTGAGCCAACACATTATTATCGAATAAATAATGTGTATTCGTATTAGAAAGATTTACTTATCAAACTAATGAGTTTCATTTTTATCGTTGTCATTGTCACCGTCATCTACCTGTTCATCATCGTCATCAATAATATCTGGAGTAACTGTGTCGACAACGTCGATAGCTCCACCAACAACTGTTGTAGTGACATCTACTGCAGTAGATACAGCACTAATTACAATACAACCAGATAAGCTAGAAAGTACGTATAGCAGAAAAATACCTTGGACAATTTTTTTCAATATGTTGTTTCCAAATGGATAAATATAGAACTATTTAGAATACGCTAATTGAATGGCGAATCAACCATTGTTTTAATGCCAGATTCAGTAATAGCACCGTTATTTTTCGTGGGAAGAGTGAAACATTAGAGAAAATCGAAGTAAGTATTATGTAGGAAATCCTTATTGAGTGGGTGCTCAGGTTATCGATACAACTCCTAATCCAAATAAGCTTTAAGTCGCCACCACCTAATGCCAATTTATAGTCTTTTGGTGCTGAAATAAACCATACTTAGTTTGTTAATTAGCTATTTTTATCTGTTGATTTATCCATTTTGCATAAGTAACCTGAACTCTGGATAAGCAGCACTTGCTCAACATTTCCTTTTATCCCATTATCAGCGTTAAAACGTCGATAAATCGCCCGCTATTCATAAACGTTTTGCCTTGATAATGGCATAAAATGAAACATTGATAGAGCATATAGTTACTTCAAATTTGTCGTTATTTCTGTTTAGATATCTAAGTTATTGATTTTACTCTAATATCAAGCACTCATTATCCAGAGTTCAGGTTAAGTAGATACTCTAACTTGGTGAAGCAATATATATACTTCAGCTTGGCGATGACTTCATCACGGTTATAACCTATTGATGAAGTCAATTTTTAAGCAGTAACCTGTTGTTTAACGGTTACTGCTTTTATGACTAAACCTAAGTAAAGTCGCGTCGATGCGTAATACGATAAAGTATCGGTAACACTAATAAAGTCAGTAAGGTAGAAGAGATAATTCCGCCAATTACCACAGTCGCTAGTGGTCTTTGAACTTCAGCTCCAGTGCCAATATTTAATGCCATAGGAACAAAACCAAGACCTGCCACTAAAGCGGTCATCAATACGGGTCTTAATCTGATCATAGCACCATCAATAATGCCTGAAATAAGCTCTCCTCGCTCCTTACATAAATCACGAATAAAGGCGAGCATCACTAAGCCATTGAGCACGGCGATACCCGAAAGCGCGATAAAGCCTACGCCAGCAGAAATTGATAATGGCATGCCGCGCATCCATAAAGCGATTACACCGCCGGTTAGCGCCAATGGAATACCTGAGAATATAATCAAGGCATCTTTTAGGTTACCAAAAGCCAATACTAATAAGCCTAAAATTACCCCTAAGGTTAAGGGCACAATAATAGTTAGTCGCTTACTTGCAGATTCTAACTGCTCAAAAGCGCCGCCATATTCGAGCCAATAGCCCGCAGGAATATCAACTTTACTCTGGATTTGTTGTTTGACATTTTTAACAAAGGAGCCTAAATCAGTACCACGAACATTGGTCGTTACTACAATGCGGCGTTTACCATTCTCTCGACTTATCTGATTAGGTGCTGGCGCTAAATTAAGCACCGCAACTTCAGATAAAGGCACGTATTTACCATTAGGTAAGGGGATTGGTAGTTCGCTCAATCGGTTAACATTTTGTCTTACCTGCTCGGGCAGCCTTATTACCATATTAAAACGGCGATCTCCTTCATAAATCACCCCTGCATTTTTACCACCAATTGCGCTCGCCAATGTATTTTGCAATTGTGAAACATTCAGGCCATAACGCGCTAGCTCAAGGCGTTTAGGGTGTATTGATAACATGGGTAACCCCGTAACCTGTTCAACCTGAATATCACTAGCCCCTTCAATTCTTTCAAGCACTTCTCTGATGGCATTAGCTGATTTAAGTAATTGGTTTAGGTCATCACCAATGACTTTGATACCTACATCGGCTCTAACTCCAGATATAAGTTCATTGAAACGCATTTCAATGGGTTGTGTTAGTTCAAAATTATTACCGGGTTGACCTGATACCGACTCAACAATTTGCGCTGCTAATTCACCATGACTTAATCTTGGGTCTGGCCATTTGTCACGCGGGATAAGCATGACATAGGTGTCGGCAATATTAGGCGGCATGGGATCATTAGCTATCTCAGGTGTTCCAATTCTAGAGAAAACATTTTTAACTTGTGGGAATTGCTGTATTTTCAGCTCCAATGCTTTTTGCATTTCAACAGACTGACTAAGACTGGTGCCTGGAATGCGAATCGCCTGTAGTAATAAGTCTTCTTCATTGAGTTGTGGGATAAACTCAGAGCCAAGTGTGGTTGCCAACCAAATAGAGAAAGCGACGAAAACCGAACAAGTGATTAAAATTATCCAGCGTAATTTCATCGCGACCACTAACAAGGGTTTGTATATTGATTTAGCTGCACTGATCACCGGGCTTTCTTTTTCACTGATTTTTCCGTTCATAAGGCAACAGCCGCAGGTACTAAAGTTAACGACAAGACAAGTGCGGCAATTAAAGCCATTACTACAGTCGCCGCCATAGGGTGAAACATTTTCCCTTCAACTCCCGTTAAACTAAATAGCGGAATATACACAATGGTAATAATAAAAATACCAAATAGGCTGGGTCTAATCACTTCATTTGTTGCCGAATAAACGACTTTTAAGCGCTCTTCTCTAGTGAGTATTCCGCCTTGGAGTTTTTGTGCATTGCTTAATCGCCTTATTGAGTTTTCAACAATAATAACGGCGCCATCAACAATCAAACCAAAGTCGAGTGCGCCAAGGCTCATTAAGTTCGCTGACACCCCTGTTTTTACCATACCGGTAATGGTTGCTAACATTGCTAGCGGGATAACCGCCGCGGTAATTAATGCTGCTCGAATATTTCCCAGTAGCAAAAAAAGTACAAGGATAACTAATAAAGCCCCTTCAACTAAATTCTTTTGCACGGTATACATGGCTTTATCAACGAGATTGGTGCGGTCGTATACTGACTCAACTTTAATTCCCTCAGGCAAAGAGACCTTTATTTGTTCAAGTTTTTCAGCAACGGCTAAAGCAACCACACGAGAGTTTTCGCCCACCAGCATCATGGCACTCCCTAATACTGTCTCTTTACCATCGCGCGTAGCTGCGCCAGTGCGCAAAGATTTACCGATAGCCACTTGGGCAATATCGGCTATTGTTATTGGGGTATCGTTAATGACTTTGACAATAACTTGTTCGATGTCGCTGATGGTCGCTAGCTGGCCTATTGCTCGAACGGTAAGTTGCTGACCATTTTGCTCGATGTAACCAGCTCCTCGATTACTATTGTTATTGCTTAGCGCAAGATTAATATCATTAAATGAGATGGAGAATTCCAACATTTTTCTCGGCAATGGCGTGATATGGTATTGCTTGTCATAGCCGCCGATAGTGTTGATTTCAGTAACACCAGCTACCAGTGCTAGTTGAGGTTTAATAATCCAATCTTGAATTTCCCGCAAATCAGTAGCACTAAAAGGGGTACCATCAGCCTTGAGTGCATTCGGAGATGTTTCAACACTGTACATAAATATCTCACCAAGCCCAGTGGCAATCGGCCCCATTTCAGGGGTTAGCTCTGCAGGAATAGTGTTTTTAATGGCACTTAACCTTGCATTAATAAGGTTGCGGGCAAAATATAAATCGGTGCCTTCATTAAATACCACGGTGACTTGAGATAAACCATAACGCGAAATAGAACGGGTGTAAGACAGATTAGGAAGTCCTGTAATGGCAGTTTCAATAGGGAAAGTAATCCGCTGTTCAACTTCAAGTGGCGAGTAACCAAGCGCACGCGTATTAATTTGTACTTGTACATTAGTAATGTCTGGCACCGCGTCAATCGGCAGCTTTTGATAGCTCCAATATCCTGAGCCCATCAGTACTAATATCAGCGTCATCATTAGCCAGCGGCGCGCTATAGAAAAGCGTAAAATTGATTCAATCATGGTACTTCTCCTTAGTGGGCGTGGGATGCGCCAGCTTTGCCTAAATCGGCTTTAAGTAGATAACTATTAATAAGCGCGTACTCGTCTCCAGCTTTTAGCCCTGAAATCACTTCAGTAAACTGACCATCAGTTTCCCCAAGCTCAAGCTCACGTGTTTCATAGCCATTTTTATTGGTAACGAAGATGACATTTTTTCCTTCAATTTCTTGAAAGGCTCGATTGTCGATAGCTAAGCTAACATCGACTTGGCTAGTTACTATGCTGCCGGTTAACATTTGCCCCGGTGTCCATAAGCCAGTGTCATTATCTAGTGGTACTATTGCCGTGATAAACGGCTGATTCTTAGTCGCCATTAAATGCATTATCTTTGATTGTGTTTTAGTTAAAGTTGATGACATTGTTACTGGCTGACCTTTCAAAATAGCTTGTTGCTGACTTGGAAATATTTTGAATTCAATCCAAAGACGGTCATAATTCTCCAGTGTTAGCAGTGGTTGTTGGTTAGCTAACTCACCAGGGTTAACGTGTCGCTTGGTTACCACACCTGAAATTGGCGCAGTGATGTTATAACGCTTTAAACTGTCGTTTGATTCTACTTGTGCAATGTTATCGCCTGCAGTGACAACATCGCCAACATTAACGCTTAGTTTAGTGATCAAACCAGGAAAGCGAGCACTCACTTGACTGATAGAATTTGGCTTGATAACAGAGCGCCCATAAACAGTAGTCATTTTTTTTATTTGACCCGC
>Ga0209396_1005803_pt1 | contig 11550 bp, 10 predicted proteins | sample GOMGulsemesocosm_6_FD_184638 | JGI IMG/M metagenome (GOLD analysis project Ga0209396, IMG submission 184638) | Methane-oxidizing microbial communities from mesocosms in the Gulf of Mexico - GOM8C Gulf of Mexico (SPAdes) (version 2) | ecosystem: Environmental > Aquatic > Marine > Cold seeps... | reverse complement strand
AATTAGAGATTAACTTTTCTAACAAGTCATTCTTTGGCGCCACAGTGACGATAGGCATATTCTCATCAACCAAGGCTAATGGACCATGCTTCAATTCACCAGCGGGATACGCCTCAGCGTGAATATAAGAAATCTCTTTTAACTTCAATGCCCCTTCTTGAGCAATCGGATACATAGGACCACGGCCCAAAAACAAGCTATGTTGCTTATCGGCAAATAACTGGCTTATTTTTTTAACCGCTGGATCCAATACCAATGCTTCTTGAACGAGACCAGGCAACTTATGCAGCGCTTCTACAATTTCTGCTTCCGCGGCTTCAGTCATACCGTTACGCTTCGCCAAAGCGACTGTGAGCATAAGTAATGCTGTTAATTGGGTAGTGAAAGCTTTCGTCGATGCAACACCAATCTCAGGACCGGCATTGGTCATTAAGCAAAGGTCAGATTCGCGCACCAAAGAGGAGCCAGGGACATTACAGACCGTCATGCTGGCCAATAGACCTTTTTCTTTAGCTTTACGTAACGCCGCTAATGTATCCGCCGTTTCACCTGACTGTGAAATCGTAATCAGTAAGGTATTTTTCGCCAGTACGGTTTCACGATAGCGATACTCACTCGCGACTTCTACCTGACAAGGGATTCCAGCATACTTTTCGACCCAGTATTTCGCTACCATACCAGAATGGTAGCTAGTTCCGCAGGCGATAATCTGAACGGCTTCTACCTTATCTAGTAACTCTCCAGCATCGACACCAAAAGCTTGATCTAAAACCTTAGTCGCTGAAATACGCCCTTCTAAACATTGCTTGATCACCGTAGGCTGCTCAAACATTTCTTTCAGCATATAGTGCTTGTATTCGCCCTTGTCAGCGGTGCCGATTTTATAATCAAAGACGCTGATTTCGCGCTCTACGACTTGCTGTTCTTTATCAAAAATAGTGAGGGCATCACGACGGATGTGCGCCAGGTCGCCTTCTTCTAAATAGATAAAACGATCGGTAACTTGCAATAATGCCAATGGGTCAGAACCCACATAATGCTCATGCATACCCACGCCGATAACCAAAGGCGAGCCTTGGCGTGCAACCCATAACTCGTCTTGATTGCCTTTTTGCATGATAGCTAAGGCATACGCACCTTCAAGATGCGTAATAGCATTTTTTACCGCTTGGCCAAAGTCATGTTGCTTTAATTCGCGATGAATCAAATGCACGACAACTTCAGAGTCGGTTTGAGAATTGAAAACATAACCCTGCGCTTTCAATTCTTTTTTCAATTCTTGGTAGTTTTCAATAATGCCGTTATGGACTAAAACCACATCATCCGACGACATGTGCGGGTGAGCATTGGCCTCACTAGGTACACCATGTGTAGCCCAGCGAGTATGAGCAATACCGATATTGCCCTGAACTCCTGACTCACCTTTTTCTAACTGAATCGCTTTTTCTAATTCAATCACTTTACCCAGCGCCCGCGTACGCTGAATATCGCCTTCGCTACTTAATACCGCTAAACCCGCTGAATCATAACCACGGTATTCAAGGCGACGTAGGCCTTCTAATAAAATTTCACTGACATTACGCTGTGCAATAGCACCAACAATTCCGCACATATGCTTATAATTCCGTTTTAATTATTTTTCAGTTTTCACTGGACGCTGCCAGCCACTGATATTTCTTTGCTTGCCACGAGCGACTGCTAGCTCTTCAGCGGCCACTTCTTTTGTTACGGTAGAACCGGCGGCGACTGTCGCACTTGCACCGATCTTCACCGGTGCTACTAACGAAGAGTTAGAGCCAATAAAGGCGTTTTCACCAATTTCGGTTTTAAACTTGTTCACACCATCGTAATTACAGGTGATAGTGCCGGCACCAATATTTGCATTAGCACCTATGGTTGCATCACCTATATAGGTTAGATGATTTACCTTAGCACCAGCGCCTATTTGAGATTTTTTCACTTCGCAGAAATTACCAACTTTGGCGCCGTCGGCTAGATCAGCACCAGGGCGTAAACGGGCATAAGGGCCAACCACACAAGATTGAGCCACCGTCGCATCTTCTATATGCGAAAAGGCTGCTACTTTTGTTCCTACCGCTAGGGTCGAATTTTTGATAATACAGTTCGGGCCAATTTCAACACCATCACCTAATACGACCTGACCTTCTAAAATGACATTCACATCGATGACAACATCATTACCGACAATCAAACCCGCATTGGTATTGCTGCCTAAGCGAATATCCAAACGTGCTGGATCCAATACAGTAACGCCATTGGCCATCAAGTTATTCACTTGCTGAGCTTGATACCAACGCTCAAGTTCAGCTTGTTGCTGACGGTTATTCACACCGTAGGTTTCTTGTTCGTTAGCAGGCTGTAATGTTTCAACCGTTAAACCATTGGCAACGGCCATGGCAATGATATCGGTTAGATAGTATTCGCCTTGGGCATTCTCGTTGCTCAGCTTTGGTAGCCATTGATGGAGCTTGGCAGTCGGTACCGCTAAAATTCCAGTATTCACTTCTTTAATCGCTAGCTGGCTATCGTTGGCATCTTTATGCTCGACAATGGCGATTACTTTATTATTTGCATCTCGTACGATTCGACCATAGCCTGTGCTATCGCCCATATTGACGGTCAATAAACCCAGTTGCTGATCGTTAACCAGCTCAATTAACGCTTGTAACGTTTGCGGCTGAGTCAGTGGCACGTCACCATAAAGAATCAAGGTAGTACCTTCGGCCGCCAGACTATCCAAAGCCATCATCACAGCATGACCAGTACCTTTCTGCTCAGCCTGTAGCGCCCAAGTCAGATTTTTCTCATCAGCAAAAGTCGCTTTAACTTTTTCCGCGCCGTGACCAATCACCACATGCATAGCATCCGCCTGTACGGCTTTAGCGCTGTCTAATACGTGGGCTAACATCGGTTTGCCAGCGATAGGATGGAGAACTTTTGGCAATTGAGATTTCATCCGCGAGCCTTGGCCGGCTGCGAGTACTACAACATCGATAGTCATTATTATTTTTTGCTTCCATGTATTGGATAACGTGCGGCTTTATAAAAGATATAACTATAGCTAACCGACACAAAATTGTAATAATCGATCAGTCTAGGGATTTTGATAATATTTACAATTACATTTGTCATAAATAAAATGACAATGAAATTCAACTAACCAAAACAGTAGTCGACACGGTACTATCATCGCCTCTTATTTGTATTCTCACTCATTGCAGTGGATAATTCATCGCTAACAAAGCTTATGTACCTTGTGGAGATCCTTATGCGATTTTTAGCCTTACTTGTTTTCTTTATTACTAGCGCCACTCAGGCCGAAATCAATATCACCCCAGGTATCGCCGTCGGTATCATGTCTTATGAAAATGGCATCACAGACTATTCAGGCGAATCCATTGCTTTCAATACAACAATCTCCAATGAAGAAGGCCTCTTTCTTGATGGAGAATATCGCAATGATGGTAATGAAGTACTCTCTCGCAGCGACATAGCGTTTACTGCAGGCAAGCGCTTTGCCAAAAGTGGAGTGATCGCCTTTGTCGGTTATAAGATAACGGCAACGGAAGGTGAAGATGAAAATGACGAAAACGTTCGCGTCGACTTTTCTTCAACGGGAGTGTTTGGCGGTTTAAGTAAAAGCTTCCAGATTATGGATACCTCCAGCATTTCATTATCAGGAGCCATAGGTAATATGTCAGCTGAATTGAGTACAGAGAAAAGCGGTATTAATGAAGAATATTCAACCAGTGCGGTGGGTATGACCGCCGGAATCGCATTTAATACCTGGTTTTCAAATGGCAATATCATTACTCTTGGTGCCAAGATACAAGAGTACAATTTTGATATTGATGAGATTCAAGGGGAAACCATCAAGACTATTTACGCAAAATTCTCCTTCCAGCTATAAATTTCAATGAACCTAGCTTCTCTAAAATCTCTCGATCTAACCGATCGGGAGATAGCCATCTATCTTGCACTATTAGAACTCGGCCCAGCCTCCATTCGCGACCTTGCTGCAAAAGCAGATATTAATCGTGGCAGTACTTACGAAACCCTTAAGGTTTTGGTTAAAAAAGGCATTGTGAACTACCTGCCCAAAGGTAAGCGTCGAATATTTCAAGCGGAAGACCCTTCTCGGCTATTAGATCTCGCAGAAGAAAAACAGCAAGAATTAGAAGCTACTCTGGCCAGCTTAAAAACTGAAATCATTCCTGCCCTACGTCACTTAAAGCCTGAATTCGCGACTAGTAATGTGCGCTTCTACGAAGGCGATGAGGGAGTAGAGTACGTCCTTAAAGACATCCTCAGTTCAACGGACAAGTCTGATAAGGCCTACTCAGTCATATCAACCCAAGCATTACGTGAACACCTGTATCGACCCTTTCCAACCTTTACCAAGCAACGTATTGCGAAAGGCATCTTTGTTCGTGTATTGGCGATTGGTGAAGGCGGTGACGAAGCTGAGCTAGCCGAACGTAAGTGGATGAAAGGGGAAGGTGATGCCTCTTATATTGCTATTTATCCGCCCAAAGTTGCAATGATTAGCTTAACCAAGAATGACTTCCCGGTAGCTGTTGTGATTGATAGCGATGCGATTTCGGGCACCCATCAAATGATGTTCGATACTTTATGGAATGCTTTATAGGCTTCTCTCCAACAAGAGGGTAATTAGCCCTCTCTTTAAAATAAATAGACTATGCTAAGAGCAAAGGATATTTGTTTTTGGAGAGCAAAGTGGCAGAGCAGAAATTTCGTTTAGTAACTCGTAGTGATTTTGATGGCCTAGTCTGTGCCGTTCTTTTCAAAGATTTAGGGATGATCGATGATATCCTTTTTGTTCACCCAAAAGACATGCAAGATGGCATTATTGATATCGGGCCCAACGATATCACCACCAACCTTCCCTATGTGGCGGGCTGTCATTTAAGTTTTGACCATCATGCCTCTGAAGTGAAGCGTCGGGGTGAGAACGACCCCGATAATCACATCATAGATATTGATGCCCCCTCTGCTGCCCGGGTTGTTTATGATTATTACGGCGGCCGTACGCGCTTTCCAGAAATATCCACCGAGATGATGGATGCCGTCGATAAAGCCGATTCGGCGCAATTCAGTCGAGATGAGATTCTAAATCCCGCAGGCTGGGTATTACTCAACTTCTTAATGGATTCTCGTACTGGCCTAGGTCGCTTCCGCGAATTCCGCGTTAGTAATTATCAATTGATGATGGAACTCATCGATTATTGTCGTGATCATAATATCGATCAAATCCTACAGCTTGATGATGTAAAAGAACGCGTAGAGCTTTATAACGAACACCGCCAACAATTTGAAGATCAACTAAAACGCTGCACCACTGTGCGTAACAACCTAGTCATATTAGATTTGCGTGAAGAAGAGACCATCTATGCGGGTAACCGCTTCATGATTTATGCGCTCTTCCCTGAGCAGAATATATCGATTCATGTACTTTGGGGTTTGAAGAAACAGAATACGGTATTCGCCATTGGCGGCTCGATTATCAACCGTAGCCATAAAACCCATATTGGTGAGCTTTGCTTGGAACATGAAGGTGGAGGCCATCGTAATGCGGGGACTTGTCAGGTTGATAATGACAAATATTCAGAAGTTCTGGCTGAACTGATACAACGTATTAACCAAGACGGTTAATACGCGTTAATAAATCGAAACTGTTTGAAGGCCGCTAGACCGCCTTCATTCCTTCTATCTTATGCCAATAGCCATTACAAAAACCCTCTAACGGTATGCGGCTGTGATCCACCAGAGCATTCTCAAATTTATCCAGCCAATCAAATACCTCTAATGAATGAGGGCTCATTCTCACAATATCCACTAGTCCTGCCATCGAAGGTAAATCATTAATTAAATTTTGAACCGTCCCCGACATCGTTTGAATGCCATTCATACGAAACAGCTCTAACCCTTCTTGGCTATCGATCTTACGGCCTTCGGGATATTTAATGCAGCAAAGGGCGCACTGATCTTTTGGCCGATCTTCCGAGCGTGCAGTAAAGCAACGCGCTGAATACGCTAACGGTAAATAACCATAGCCATATACCTCGGTTTCAAATTTGCCTTTAATACCTAACTCTTCACAGCCTTTTGAGATGTTTAATAACCAGTCTCTAGACAGTTCAACCGGTGCGACCCAGCGCTGCATCCCTCGGTCTAATAAGACTTTCAAATCATGTTGGTTATAAATATTGAGCGCGGCCCCTGCAACAAAAGGAACCTTAGCTTCAGTTAGTATTTCAACCGCACCAAAATCATTCGCTTCTACTTTCAGTTCGCCATTAAGGCAGACCTTTTTTAATGTTGCTAATTCGCTTTTTGCTTCCAGTAATGCCAAGCTCGAAAGCACAACGGACTTACCTTTTTTAGAGAGCTCACGTCCAACCTCAAGCCAATCATCTAGCCTTAACTCTCGGCGCTTTGAGCAAACAGACTCACCCAAATACACATGCTCAACACTCGAATCTGCAACTTTCTGATAAAAATTAGTTGTACTTTCTTTATCCCAATAAAATTGGATATTACCCATTGAAAACTTCATGTTTGCTCCTTTCTTTGGGGATTATTGCCAAGTGCGTTCATAAGCACCTAAGGTAGTTTGCGAACCTTCAGATAAGGCACTCAAGCATTTATTCCAATCTTCCTGAACCTGAAACTCCGCCGGGTTTTTCTTCATAGCATCAATGGCTTGTCGCCAAGTCTTAGTCACTTGCCTTGTATAAGCAGGGCTACGCTGACGGCCTTCAATCTTTAATGCACTGATGCCAATATTATTTAACTGCGGTAACAGACTTAAGGTATTTAAACTGGTCGGCTCTTCTAGCGCGTGGGTAATGTCCCCTTCAACGTTAAAGCGCCCTTTACATAAAGTGGGATAACCCGCATTTTCGCCTTCGGCAAAACGGTCTATCAAAACATCGTTCAATCGACTTTCTAATCCCTTATCGGTTTCTTGCCAGCGAACAAATTTAGCGGGAGAACAGGCGCCTACCGTATTAGGAGATTCCCCCGTCATATAAGACGATAGATAACAGCGTCCTTCCGCCATAATGCACAGACTACCGAAAGCAAAAACTTCAAGTTCGATATCAGTATCCTGAGCTAAGTTGGCTACCTGCTGATAAGACAGTACTCGCGGTAAAACCACACGCTTTACACCAAACTGCTTGAAGAAGTTAATCGCCGCTATATTCGTCGCTGCTGCTTGCACGGAAAGGTGTAATTCAAGTTCAGGATAATGCGTGGCGGCGTATTCTAAAACCGCAATATTAGAAGCAATTAAAACGTCTGCTCCCATGTCGTGGGTTTTTTTAACCGCATCAAACCAAGCTTGACTACGATCAGGGTGGGCAAAAGTATTAACCGCTACATGTACCCGTCGATTTCTTTCATGGGCGTAGTTAACCCCCTGATTCATGGTTTTATCGGTAAAATTTAAACCTGCGAAGTGACGGGCATTAGTATCATTTTTTAAACCGAGGTAAATCGCATCGGCGCCTTCATCTACCGCTGCTTTAAGCGCAGGTAAACTGCCTGCGGGACTTAATAGTTCCATATCAATTCCATATTAGCCATGTAGAGCTCCATAAGAACTCCACGCTGTTTCTTGATCTTGATTAAGGCATCTACAATAAGGTCCAGTAAACTAAGCTCAATTTTCAACTCATTGAGCCATGTGGATCTATTATGCTATTACAAAAACTGATGCCAAAAATGGCTTTGCTTAAAGATGCCGTGACAACTCGTGCTTTAAATAAGACTAAGCAAAAGGTAATCGAGAATTCTGCTTCACTGCTATCGATAGCGCACAAGATTATGCCGACTAAGGTCGAGAGCTACTTTGTCTTACATCAAGTTAAGCGCTTAAGTCAGCCATTTATGGATGAAGGCGAGATCGATTTTTTAGATGATAAGATTGTAGAGGTTGAAGTTAGAGATCTAGCAGCCAAATGGTACTTCACCAAAATAGGCCAACAATTAATGATGTTAGATATCAAAGAAGCCCAATCTATTAGTCCCGAGCCAGACGTAGTTTTCAGTGCTTCTGTGGATGCACTAGTATTAATGGCATCGCAAAAGGTAGATCCTGATACCTTATTTTTTAATCGTAAATTGAAGATTACTGGGGATACCGAATTGGGATTAGAGATTAAAAACTTGTTTGATCAATTTGATCTTAAGCTTTTAGACAAACCTTTTAGAAGGCTTCTTGATGCTTGGTCAGATGAGCTATTGATGTAGCCTTATTTGTTCCAAATGTATTACTACCGTATTGTTCGCTCAGATTATACGGTAGCAATATTTTATTAGTTAAAACTGATACGCAAGATTGAAACTAGGCATATTCTTCTCTAAATCATAATTAAAGCCTAAAGAAAGTGGCTCATCAGGCATCAATCGATTATGTTGATTGATTACTCGACGTATATCATTTTGATCTGGCTGCATGAACATTCCGGTCCAAAACCCAACCGCATATATTACTGAACCCGCTAGGATAAGATTTACATTAGGTACGTCTCTTGTCTTATTTGTAGTGACATACTCCATCACAGGGAATGTTCTATCCCCAATCGTTTGCTCACCCGTTTGCACAACCTCACCATCTTCGTATGTTTCTTCTTCTTGCAGAAAAGTAACTGCTCCGATAGCAAGTACCGAACCCACTACGACAGAAGACCATTGAACCGCATTGGCTTTAAATTTTTGATCTTCTAATTTTAAAACCTGCTTATCGAGCTGCATAAATACGTCAGGTTTTTCGTATTCAATCGTATCTAAATACTCTCTTAGTCCATCAACAGAGTTTTCATAGTACTGAGACGATGCATTGTATGCTTCTTGCTGCGATGACTTGTCGTTATTCAACCCCTGGGAATAACAAAGGGATGAAAAGGCGGTAGATAGAATTACAGTACTAATTTTAAACGGTGACATAGTTTTTCCTTAACTACATATAAATATATTTATAGTGATATGATTTCACTTTCGATTTTGATAGTTTTATTATTTTTAAATAGAATCAAAAAAAAAACCGAACCCCATTGCTGGGATTCGGTTTTTTAGAAGCAAGATTTCTAGTTAAACTAGATTATCTGCTCAACTTACTACGGATCTGCTGGATAGTACGCAACTGAGCTGCGGCTTCTGCCAACTGAGTCATAGCGCGTGAGTAGTCAAAGTCTGCACTCTGATTCTCTAACGCTTTCTGAGCATGTTTCTGTGCTTCTAATGCTGCGGCCTCATCGAGGTCTGCAGCACGCAAGGCGGTATCAGCCAAAACAGATATATTGTTTGGCTGAACTTCTAAATAACCGCCTGAAACGTAGACCACTTCTTCCTCACCACCTTGTTTGATGATGCGGATAGGGCCTGGCTTCAATGCAGTAAGCAAAGGAGCGTGACCACGGGAAATACCCAGGTCACCCAACTCACCGGCTGCTACTACCATTTCTACTAGTCCAGAGAAAATACTTTCCTCTGCACTAACGATGTCACAATGGACAGCTATCATGGTCATAGTATTGGCCTCTTTGATTACAGGTTTTTAGCCTTCTCAACGGCTTCATCAATTCCGCCAACCATGTAGAACGCCTGTTCAGGCAGATCATCATAGTCACCGTTTAGAAGACCTTGGAAACCAGCGATGGTTTCTTTCAGAGAAACGTATTTACCAGGTGCGCCTGTGAAGATCTCTGCAACGTGGAAAGGCTGAGACAAGAAACGCTCAATCTTACGTGCACGGTTAACAGACTGCTTATCTTCGTCAGACAATTCGTCCATACCAAGAATCGCGATGATGTCTTTCAGCTCTTTATAACGCTGAAGAACACCCTGAACGCCACGAGCGATGTCGTAGTGCTCTTGTCCGATAACTAAAGGATCTAGCTGACGAGAAGTAGAATCTAATGGATCGATCGCTGGGTAAATACCCTTAGATGCGATGTCACGAGAAAGTACAACTGTGGAATCCAAGTGAGCAAACGTTGTTGCTGGGGATGGATCCGTCAAATCATCTGCTGGTACGTATACTGCTTGAACGGAAGTAATAGAACCGTTCTTAGTAGAAGTAATACGTTCCTGTAGAACACCCATCTCTTCAGCAAGAGTTGGCTGATAACCTACGGCAGAAGGCATACGACCTAATAGAGCAGATACTTCAGTTCCGGCCAAAGTGTAACGATAGATATTATCTACGAACAATAATACATCTTTACCTTCGTCACGGAATTTCTCAGCCATAGTCAAACCAGTCAAAGCAACGCGTAAACGGTTACCTGGAGGCTCATTCATCTGGCCGTATACCATTGCTACTTTCGATTTAACTTTATCGTCTAGGTTTACAACACCAGACTCAGCCATTTCGTAGTAGAAATCGTTACCTTCACGAGTACGCTCACCAACACCTGCGAATACAGACAAACCGGAGTGTGCCTTTGCAATGTTGTTAATAAGTTCCATCATGTTTACTGTTTTACCAACACCAGCACCACCGAAAAGACCTACTTTACCACCCTTAGCGAATGGGCAGATCAAATCGATAACCTTGATACCAGTTTCTAACAAATCGTTAGAGCTAGCTTGCTCATCGAATGATGGAGCGTCACGGTGGATAGAAGCAACTTCTTTCGCACCAATCTCGCCACATTCATCGATTGGACGGCCAAGCACGTCCATAATGCGACCCAAAGTTTCAATACCAACCGGTACAGAAATTGGGAAGCCAGTATTAGTTACCGTAAGACCACGTTTAAGGCCTTCAGTAGAACCCATCGCAATAGTACGAACGATTCCATCACCCAGCTGCTGCTGAACTTCTAGAGTCGTTTCTGTACCATTTACTGTAAGGGCGTCATATACCTTCGGTACTGCGTCACGAGGGCATTCTACGTCGATAACGGCGCCAATGATCTGAACAATAGTTCCGCTCATATCCGTCTTCCTCTTAATTTGTAAGCCTGCGTTGCTCAGCGTTATACCGCTGCTGCACCGCTGACGATTTCTGAAATTTCTTGGGTAATCGCTGATTGACGTGCTTTGTTATAAAGCATGTTCAAATCATCAATGATGTCACCAGCATTGTCGGTTGCGTTTTTCATCGCAAACATACGAGCTGCTTGTTCACATGCATTGTTTTCAACGACACTTTGATAAACTTGAGATTCTACGTAACGCAATAAAAGACCTTCTAAAATCTCTTGTGCATCAGGCTCGTAGATGTAATCCCAATGTCCTTTCAGTTCTTCGTCTGATTGAGCCTGTAGTGGTAACAATTGTGCCACTTCAGGTGCTTGTGTCATGGTGTTCACGAAACGGTTGCGCACTATGTATAAACGATCGATATCACCTGCATCGTATGCGTCTAACATGGCCTTTACCGAACCGATAAGGCTAGCCAGTTCTGGTGCATCGCCTAATTGGCTTGTTGATGCTAGAACGTTGCCGCCAAAGCTATTGAAGAAATTGATGGCTTTAGAGCCAACAGCACAGAAG